>Ga0316202_10000371_pt1 | contig 53383 bp, 43 predicted proteins | sample 3monrhotite_MG_FD_204934 | JGI IMG/M metagenome (GOLD analysis project Ga0316202, IMG submission 204934) | Microbial mat bacterial communities from mineral coupon in-situ incubated in ocean water Damariscotta River, Maine, United States -... | ecosystem: Environmental > Aquatic > Marine >...
CAAAACTGACAGTCGATTTACAAGAAAGCTCCAGCGTCGCTTCGCTCCGACAGGTGGCCCACTTTGCTCCGGAATCGGTGGTCCAGTTTAAATCGGAATCACCGGCCCAACTTCACCGGAATCCGCATTGAGCCAGCCCGTTTTAATTTTATAAAAATGAACAGAGTCAACAACCACAACCGCAATTATGGCAAATGACCTTGTCACTCCCCTGGGGTTCAATGGTTTCTGGTGCAAACAGGATGCGATTGATGCCGCGCTTGAGATCGGCAGAAATATTGCAATCCGCACTGCTCCCGATGACATGGCCCAAACAGGTATTCGCAAAGCCACCGGCTGGATAGCGTAAGCGAATAGAGTTTAGGATATCAGCGTATCCACGGACGATAATCTCTGTCGGCTCGACACTCTGCGTCAGAGTAATATCAAACCCTCTGAGTTCAATTCCCAAGGCAACGACCAAAGACTCAACAGCCAACCAGTCGCTGTGATCGCACCAGTCAGAGTCTACAGCCGGAACGCGTTGATAAAAGACAACCTGCAACACTCTGTTTTTGTCCGAGGCACCCACCATCTCCTCAATCAATCCAGGAGAGATCTCCTGCTCCTTCTCGCAGGACCTCAATTTGGTCACCAATCAAACTGATCACTGATGACTCTATCCCCATCGAGACTCCACCATCGACAATCATATCAACCATCCGTTCCATCCGATCATCAATCAACTCAGGGTCCTGAATAACATCTTCACCTGAGATATTTGCACTGGTTGTAACCAGTGGATGGCCAAGTTCCTGAACAATAAGTCGTGAAATTGCATTATCGGGGATACGAATTCCTACGGTCTTCTGCCGGGTAATTAAAGATTCAGGAACAACCTTGGAGGCCTCAAGGATGAAGGTATAGGGCCCAGGAAGGTGTCTCTTCAAGATCTTGAACGCAAAGTTACTGACCTCGGCATAGTTAGAGACTTCGGCCAAATCACTACAAATAAAAGAGAATGGCTTGCGTGGGTCACGCTGCTTTATCTGATATATTTTCTTTATCCCTTTGGAATTGAAAATATCACAGCCCAAACCATATGTGGTGTCCGTCGGATAGATAACAACTCCACCCTGTTTCAAGCAATCAACCACGTGCCTGACAAGACGGAGTTGTGGGTTCTCAGGGTTTATTTTGTTACGCATACGATCCTCCTATATTTAAACTGTGTTGTAAAAGCTATTGCAAACTATAACAACATTTTCAAACCAGAGACGGTTTTCATTGCTGCATAAATATCCGTCAATTGCTGATATGTATCCAAACGGACCACAATTGAAATTGATTGATAATTACCCTTCCCACTGGGTCGGATCAGCACAGAATCTTGACTTACAATGGCATAAGAACTGACGGCAGAAGAGATGTCTAACACAAAAGCCTCACCACTAACCCCAACAGCCTTAAATGTATAATGACATGGAAAGTCCATCAGATCTTCAGGATCGATCGGATCACTCATTACTGGTCTCCGTTTACACCTGTATGTCCAAACCCCCCTGCACCCCGCTCAGTTTGAGAAAGTTCGTCCACCTCCGTGATTAAACATTGAACAGCAGGAGAAATCACTAGTTGAGCGATCCGATCTCCAGGAGAAATCAAAAAAATGTCTTGGCCATGATTGATAACGATAATCCCTATTTCACCACGATAATCAGCATCGATAGTCCCTGGAGAATTAACCAACGTAATGCCATGTTTCAGGGCCAATCCTGAACGTGGTCTGACCTGGATCTCATAGCCTGGTTCAATTGCGACAGAGAGCCCGGTCGGGACAAGAACTCTGTCTCCAGGGGCTAGCGATAAGGGCTGAGTTGGCAATGCACAAATATCCAGGCCTGCGGCGAGTTCGGTCATATAAGCAGGAAGTACCGCTTCAGGTTTAATTTTTTTAAACAGAACTTGTGGCTTAGCCGTCATAACAAATCCTTCCTAAAGGGTTAGGTCATTGAGGGAAACTGTCAAATCATTGAGATTCCCAACGGCCTGAAGTGTCATCGAATCAGGAACAAAAATATTCTGAGCAACACGGGAAACCGAATTCATATCAACGTGATCAAGGCTAGTAATAATTGACTCAAGTTCAGGTTGATACGCGAAATAGATCTCATTTCGTGCGAGTCGAGACATGCGGCTGTCTGATCCTTCAAGCGACAACAGCAGGTTACCCTTAATCTGCTCTCTTGCCATTGAAATTTCATTCCCTAGGATCGGATCATTTTTCAATGATCGAAATTGCTCCATAATCAAATCAAAAACTTGTGGTAATTCATCGACTGCAGTTCCACAATAAACCACCAGATTCCCCGCATCAGAGTGACAATTCAGATAACTATAAATTGAGTAGGCCAGACCTCGTTCTTCACGCACGCTTTGAAACAAACGTGAACTCATACTCGCACCTAAAATAGTGTTGAGAATTTGCAGCGCAAAACGGTCATCATGGGTTTGTGGCAAGGCCTTGCAACCGAGGCAAAAGTGAATCTGTTCGAGAGGTTTTGTCAGCAGATAAGTTCCTGGTTGGTAAAGTGGCAGGTCACATCGCTTGCGAGCTTCTCCAGCAGGCAAAAAACAAAAGGCAGTGTCAATCCAGTGACAAAACAGATCATGATCTAGCTTTCCAGCTGCAGTAACAATAAGGTTCTGACCGAGATAGCGATGGTTGAGAAGTTGTTGTAAATCATCCCGAGAGATTAATTTAACACTCCCTGCTTTGCCGAGGACAGGAAGGCCGAGGGGATGTCTGTTCCAGATTTTTTCACTGAACAGATCATGGACATGATCCTCCGGAGTATCCTCAACCATCGAAATCTCTTGCAGGATAACACGACGTTCCTTCTCAATCTCTGCACTGTCAAGAGTCGAATTCAATATCATGTCTGATAGCAAATCGACAGCATCAGAAAGTCGATTGCTCAACACCTTGGCGTAATAACAGCTATATTCACGGGTGGTAAAAGCGTTAAGGGTGCCCCCGAAAGAGTCTGCCTCGCGGGCAATATCAAGGACGGAACGACGCGAGGTCCCCTTAAACAGCATATGCTCAAGAAAGTGCGATATGCCGTTTAAGGGGCCTGCTTCATGACGTGAACCATTTTCAACCCAAAAACCGACCGATGCCGAATAAACATCAGGCATAAACTCGGTGACCACTCGAATACCGTTGGTCAGGGTTGTTTTTCTTTGCATGGACCGACCAGATTAGCCTTCTGCAGGAAGTTCCTGATCAAGGGCTTCTTTACGCGAAAGCTTGATTTTGCCTTGACGATCAACACCAATACACTTGACCAGGACTTTATCTCCTTCGTTGAGAACTTCAGTCACCGTGCGCACGCGCTCTTTAGACAGTTCAGAGATATGGACCAGGCCATCGGTACCTGGGTAGATCTCAACAAAAGCACCGAACTCCATGATCTTGCGGACAGTACCATTGTAGAGTTTGCCAACTTCAGCTTCCTGAGTCAGGTCACGGATCATTTGGATCGCCAGTTTTGCAGCATCACCATCGCTGGATGCGATATTGATCGAACCATCATCCTGAATATCAATAGCACAACCTGTCGCATCGATGATGCCACGAATGTTCTTGCCACCCGAACCGATAACGGTACGAACCTGATCTTTCTTAACATGGATGGTGGTGATACGCGGTGCGTAGGGGGATAATTCATCACGCGCACTGGTAATTGCTTTGGCCATCTCACCCAGAATGTGGATCCGACCCTCACGAGCCTGATCAAGAGCACCCTGCATAATTTCTTTGGTAACACCAGTAATCTTGATATCCATCTGCAGCGCGGTGATGCCGCTAGCAGAACCAGTGACTTTAAAGTCCATGTCGCCCAGATGATCTTCATCACCGAGGATATCGGACAGAATAGCGACAGCATCACCCTCTTTAATCAGACCCATGGCAATACCAGCAATCGGCTCTTTAACTTTGACACCAGCATCCATCAGCGACAATGAAGCACCGCAGACCGAAGCCATCGAAGATGAACCGTTCGACTCAAGGACGTCAGAAACAATACGGATGGTGTAAGGGAAATCCTCATGCTTCGGCAGAATCTTTGAAGCACTCCGCTCGGCCAACATCCCGTGTCCAACCTCGCGACGTCCAGGGAAAAGACGCATGCTGGTTTCACCGACACAGAATGGAGGGAAGTTGTAGTGGAGCATAAATTTTTTAAAATCCATCCCCTGGATATTATCCATCCGTTGCTCATCGGTACCGGTTCCGAGTGTGGTGGTAACCAACGCCTGAGTCTCTCCACGGGTAAACAGAGCGCTTCCGTGGGCACGTGGCAAGACTCCAATTTCACAGCTGATCGGACGGATAGTTTTCATGTCACGACCGTCAATCCGAATTTTGTCGAGGGCAACCATCTGGCGGATAACGCGTTTTTCAACCGAGCCGAGAATGGCCGAGATTTCCTCTTCGCGCCCTTCATATTCGGCTGCGAGTTGTTCCTTAACTGCGGTGCGGTTATCAGCCAGAGCCGCATAGCGCTCTTGCTTGGTTTTAATTTTGGCAGCGACAGCAACCTGAGCCTCAGCGAGTGTATTCACCTTGGCAGCCAGTTCAGCGTCAACTGCCGGTACGATAAATTCACGCTTGGTGTTACCAACAAGCTTGGCCAGTTCAGATTGAACCTCAATCAGGGGTTGGAGAGCTGCGTGACCAAAGAAGATGGCATCCAGCATCTCCTGCTCACTGAAGAACTCGCATTCGCCTTCGACCATCATGACCGCTTCACGTGAGCCGGAAACTACGATTTCGACATCACTCAGTGCCATCTGCTCAAGAGTCGGGTTAGCAATGAGTTGGCCATCAACACGTCCAACGCGGACAGCAGCGATCGGTCCAGCAAATGGAATATCAGAGATTGCAACAGAGGCAGAAGCAGCGACCATCGCGAGGGTATCAGGATCATTCACGCAGTCTGCCGATACGACCGATGGCATGATCTGAGTTTCGAACATGTAGCCTTTAGGGAACAGTGGGCGCATAGGACGGTCGATCAAACGACAGATCAGGGTCTCACGCTCTGTTGATCCACGCTCACGGCGGAAGAAAGAACCTGGAATTTTACCGGTCGCATAGAACTTTTCAGCATAGTTAACGGTCAGAGGGAAGAAATCCTGACCGGCACGCATTTTTCTGGCGGAGACAACCGTACATAAAACTTTGGTTTCGCCGTAGGTGACGATAACTGCACCGTCAGCCTGACGTGCAACCTTGCCCGTTTCAATCGTCAAAGGCTGACCGTTAAATTCGATTTCTACTTTATGATAGGCCATAATTTTGAACTCCTTTTCTGCTAGGCAGCCGTCTGCCTAGTGAAAATTAGCGGATAAAAAAAAAGCTTTTGGAGGATGGCCTGAGACAGATCCTGCAACAGCAGGAACTCTCTCCGGACAGCCTCCAGAGCCAGGCGTAAAACAAAAAGCAGCATGCTCACCGAGTGAGCATGCTGCTCTTTTTAACGACGGATACCGAGAGCCTTAATGATCGTACGGTAGCGCTCAACGTCTTGCTTGATTAAATAATCGAGCAAACGCCGACGCTGGCCGACCATCTTAAGCAGGCCGCGGCGTGAGTGATGATCTTTCTTATGCGCCTTGAAATGATCTGTCAGGTAGCTGATCCGCTCGGAAAGGAGTGCAATCTGCACCTCCGGTGAACCAGTATCGCCTTCATGACGCTTATACTCTTCAATGATTTCTAGTTTACGTTCTGTGCCAAGCACCTGGATTCTCCTTTTAAATTACTTTATGCACCCCATCATGGAGTGCCAAGTGTAGTCAGTAATACAACCAAAATTATCTACCACAGTTCACCTATGCTGTAAAGCGCTAATCACCCGACAGCATGACAATTAAAGACACGCATCAATTCGAAATCGCCCCTTTTCCCACCCTGTTGTGATGGAGCGTAGCGGGCCATTGCGAGTAACCGTCCCGCAAAAACCAAACGGACGAGATCACCGGACATAACATCAAGCGGAGCATTCAACTCTGAGACCAGCGGAGAAATGCCATTATTTAGACGTTTAGCAGCATCGTCAACGAGTTCAGCTGGCGGATATCCGGAGAGAGCTTCATCTACCGTCATAAACGCCGAAGTTTTAATTAGATCGCTTAATTCACCTAATTGATCGAGCGGCAAACAGTGCTCAATCGGGTACTGCCCTGTCCGCAGTCGCCGCAAAGCGATGACGTGTGCGCCGCATCCGAGGGCCTCACCTATGTCAGCACAAAGCGTTCGGACATAGGTTCCCTTAGTACACTCGACTTCAATGGTTAGATCTGGCAGTTGTGTATCGAGCAATTCGAGACGTTCAATAGTAACAGCTCTTGCTTCACGTTCAACAACCTGCCCGGCACGTGCAAGTTTATAGAGTGGAACCCCATTGCGCTTAAGAGCAGAATACATGGGTGGAATTTGCTCTATGTCCCCCCTAAAGCTCTTCAACACCGCCGGTAAGAGGGATAGCAGCTCTTCTGAGACGTCCGTCCGCGTCAACACTGTCCCTTCTGAATCCAGAGTGTCGGTCGTAATGCCTAGACGCATGGTCGCACGATAAGCTTTTTCCTCAGCAAGCAGGAACTGTAAAAGCTTGGTCCCCTCTCCAATCGCCACCGGCAAGACGCCTGTAGCTAAAGGATCAAGAGTGCCAGCATGACCAACTTTACGGGTTTTGAAAAGTCGGCGTACTTGACGTACCACGTCATGAGAAGACAGCCCCGAAGGCTTATCGATCAATAAAAGTCCATGCATTGAATGTCAGTTTAGAAGTTGTTCTAGCAGACCATGAACCTGAGGAATAACCATCTCAAGCGTTCCAGACATCTCACTTCCGGCAGCATTCTTGTGTCCGCCGCCACCAAGCTGATTTGCCAGGCGACCCACATCGATATTACCGCGCGAACGGAAGCCAACCTTCACCGTTTCAGAATTTACCTGTCGGAAAAATACTGCAACCTCTACTCCAGCGATGGCACGGGGGTAGTTCACAAATCCATCGGTGTGTTCAGGCAATGCGCCAGTACTGGCTAACATGTCGAGAGACATAGCCACAGAGGCATACTTTCCATCCCGTGAGATATGCAGTGTCGGAAGAACCTTCGAAAGAAGCTTCATCCGTTGGTGAGGCTGGCTTTCATAGAGGGCACTGGCGACTTCCCATGGATCGATACCGAGGGCAACCAATTCAGCACCAACGGCGAAAGCTTCTGGATTAGAATTTGCGTAACGAAACGAGCCTGTATCTGACAGAAGACCAGTATAGAGTGGAAGAGCGATATCAAGATCAAGCACAATACCACAAGCCTTAAGCACGCGAAGAACAAGGATCGCAGTTGCCGCAGAGGAGGTATCAAGGTAGCAGATGTCACCAAAATCTGAGCCAGGGTGATGATCAATATTAATTAAACAACTGGCCCTTTGAGCGACTGGATCGACAGTCCTAGAAAGGTCGCCAGCATCTAACACGAAAACAATATCGAAATCAGGCTGGTCAGAAAGATCACTCACAAGACGGTTAGCGCCGGGCAAAAAACTAAAGATATCAGGAACACCGTCCGCGTTATATGCAACGACTTCCTTGCCCAACTTCTCAAGGCCAAGCATCAACCCGAGGGTTGATCCAATTGCATCACCATCAGGACTTGAGTGGGCACAAACCAGAAAACGCTTTGCAGTATTAATCCGCTGAACTATTTCAGTTATCATGCAATTCGTCACAATCGGTCCCACGCAAAAGTTCTTCAATGCGACGCCCAGTATCTGCAGACTTATCATATTCAAATCGCAACTCGGGCATGTGGCGTAGACGCATCTCTTTGCCTAGCAAGCGCCGGACAAAAGGAGCAACTCGAACAAGCCCATCTGCGGCTTCAAGCCTTTGTTGCGCATCACCGAGACAGGTATAAAAAACACGAGCCATGCTTAAATCACGGGTAACGCTGACTTCAGTCAAGGTGATCAAGGCAACACGCGGGTCCTTGATTTCACCACTTAATAGCAGTTCGGAAATCACTTTGTGAATCTGTCCTGCAACTCGTTCTGGACGATAACTACTCAACTATTCATCCTGTCACTGGGCAAGCCCAACCCTAAAGGCTGGTCTTGACTTCTTCAATCTCAAAGACTTCGATAATATCGCCGACCTTGATGTCGTTATAGTTCTCAAGTCCAATACCACACTCATAACCGGATGCAACCTCCTTGGCGTCATCCTTGAAACGCTTGAGTGAGTTCAGCTTCCCTTCCCAAACAACGACACTGTCACGCACAAGACGGGTCTTGGCATTACGCAGAATCTTTCCTTCGGTGACGTAGCAACCGGCAATAGTGCCAATCCGTGAGACATGGAAGGTGTCACGGACTTCAACACGGCCCAGTTCTTTTTCACGCAGAGTCGGAGCCAGCAGGCCCTCCATGGCATTACGCACATCGTTCACAGCATCATAAATGACGCTATACAGGCGGATATCAACTTTCTCGTTCTCAGCAAGAGCCTTGGCCTTAACCTCAGGACGAACATTGAACCCAAGGACAATCGCATTCGATGCGGTAGCGAGGGTTACATCCGACTCAGTTACACCGCCAACACCGGTATGGATAACGTTGAGTCGACAGTTACTGGTCGAGAGTTTCTCCAAGGTTTCACGAACAGCCTCAACAGAGCCCTGTACATCGGCTTTGACGATAACAGCAAGCTCTTCAACCGTTCCTTCTTCCATCTTGGCAAAGAGTTGCTCCAGAGAAACCTTACTTGTCTTGGAGAGTGCGATTTCACGTAGTTTCTGCTGACGATGGTTCGAGACTTCACGTGCCGTTTTCTCACTATCTACGGCATGGAATAGATCGCCAGCCTCAGGTACGCCAGCAAGACCAGTGACCTCAACCGGGAAAGCAGGACCGGCTTCCTTGACCGCCTTACCAGCTGCATTCGTCATCGAACGAACACGACCAAACTGCATCCCTGCGACGATGTGATCACCGACCTTAAGGGTACCGTCCTGAACCAAAACGGTAGTCACTGCGCCACGCCCCTTATCGAGTCGTGCCTCAACAATGGAACCACGAGCATTCTTGTCAGGGTTAGCTTTAAGCTCGAGAACCTCAGCCTGCAACAAGATCATTTCAAGCAGGGTGTCGAGATTCGTCTTAGCCTTGGCCGAAACTTCGACAAAGATCGTATCGCCACCCCATTCTTCAGGGACAAGTTCATATTCAGTCAATTCCTGCTTAACGCGATCAGGATTGGCCTCAGGCTTATCGACCTTGTTAATCGCAACAATGATAGGAACACCAGCCGCCTTAGAATGATTGATCGCCTCTTTGGTCTGAGGCATAACACCATCATCTGCAGCCACGACAAGAATAACGATATCTGTTACCCCTGCACCACGGGCACGCATGGCGGTGAAGGCTTCGTGACCCGGGGTATCGAGGAAGGTTATCTTACGACCGTCCAGGTCCACATCATAGGCCCCGATGTGCTGAGTAATGCCACCAGCTTCACCTTCAGTAACATTTGCCTCACGGATAGCATCCAGCAGACTTGTTTTACCGTGGTCGACGTGACCCATAATCGTCACAACCGGTGGACGAGGAATCCGATTTTCATCTTGCACTTCAGTAATTTTTTCACCCGAAGATGCTGCGAGCACGGTATCTTCATCGAAAGCCACATTTTCGACTTCATAGTTAAACTCAGTTGCAATCAACGCTGCGGTGTCAAAATCGAGGGGGTGATTAATCGACACCATGGTCCCCTGCCGCATCAACTCCGAAATGATCTCCTTAGCTTTGATCCCCATCCGCTTGGCCAATTCACCGACCGTGATCGAATCGGTAATACGAATAACTCGTTTGATCGCCTTACTCATGGTGATTTCGGTCTTACGTAAAGACTTATCGCCCTTTTTCACCTTGCGTCGCTGACCCATACGAGCCGGTTCAAAAACCTCGACACTCTTACCACGGCGTGAAACGCGACCGTCAGTCGGAGCCTCATCGTTGCGCCGTGTTTTTTTCTTGCTTCTCTTACGCGTGTCCTCTTTGTCGGAGAGCGGCGCATTAGATGGTGCCATACCAACCCCTGGTGCAGGTCTCTGTCCAGGAGCAGGACGTTGTCCAGCCTCAGGACGCTGACCGGGAGCAGGTCGTTGACCGGGAGCAGGTCGTTGACCGGGAGCAGGTCGTTGGCCGGGAGCAGGTCGCTGACCTGCCTCAGGACGCTGACCGGCGGCAGATCGGTCAGTACGAGCCGGGCGCCTCTGAACTGGTGGTTTAGGTTTGGGAAGTTCAACACGCCCAAGAATCTTTGCACGATTAGCGCTGGCTTCAGCGGGTTGGTCAGCAACCTTAACTTGCGCTATAGGAGTTTCGACCTTTGCCTCAACGAGGGGGGCAGAAGGATCCGGAACAGCGCCAGGAGCATCAACGGACTCAACAACTGGGGGCAAAATCGTAGCAGGGTCCTCAACCTTGGCAGGCTCAGGAGCAACAACTTCACTCACTTCTGCCGCAGATGCCTCTGGGACAACCTCAACGACCTCGGTAAGCTCGGAGACCTCAGCGGCAGCGGCTTCAACCGGTACCTCTTCCGGCTCGGGAATCGGCTCTGGCTTACTCACCACGGTGCGCCGACGACGGATGATCCCCGGCTTAATCAGACTCTCCTCGATTTTCTCCTCAACCTTCTCAGCTGTTGGAGTCGTAGAGTTCTGAAATGCCGTAAGATCCTCATCAGTCAAGGAGCTGGAGTGGGATGACACTTCAATCCCGGCCTCGTCTAATTTGGCTAGCAGTTCCTTGTTTTCGAGGCCCATCTCTTTAGCCAGTTCGTATACCCGCTTGGTACCCATCAATTCTCCCTTGACATCCGCTTGTAACGTTGCACTTCGAGCTTGATCGCATTAGCCAGTTTCCCGGCTTGCAAAGCAGCAACGCTGCGCTCACCCTTCCCCAAAATCTCACCGATTCTGCCCTTACTGAGCATTTTAAAAACCTCGACATGCTGGCTTCTAGCAGCATTCAAGACCTTTTCAGCTATTCCAGTAGAGACATCATCACTTAGTAGAACAAAAGCAAAGCTATCGTTCCTTTTTAATCCAGTCAAAATCGCCTGACTTCCAGATACAGCCTGGCCTGATTTTCGTGCCATGCCGAGCAGGTTCTCAACACGCTGCAACAAGGTTCCGATAATCGATTCTACAACCTGCTCTGAGTCTACCTGCAACTGTTCAGTCTTCAACCCGCGCTGTAATTGCTTTCGCTCAACAGCTTTTACTACGCAATCGATTTCACAACAGGTATAAACGCCACGGCCTGGCAGCTTTTGCCGATAATCGACAAGTAATTGCTGCTGGGGTGAAAGTACGTAACGCACCAGATTCACCTGCGGTTGCGACACGCGGCAACCGACACAGGTCCGCTCTGGCTCTCGACAACGTTTACTCAATCCTGATCCTCGTCCTCTTCTACAGACTCGACTTCAGGACTTGCTGCAACATCTTCAGACTCAACAGCGGCGCTAACGGCAAGTTCTTCAGTATCAACATTCTCAGATTCAGCTAAATCTGGCTCTGCCTCACCCTGCGCTTCTTCCTGCTCTTCTTCCTGAGCACGAGTTTCACTCTTTATGTCGATCCGCCATCCGATCAGCATGGCAGCCAGGCGAACATTTTGCCCCTTCTTGCCAATAGCAAGCGACAACTGATCGTCAGGAACGATCACTTCAAGAGATTCGCCATCTTCATCAATATAGACGCGTGAAACCTCAGCGGGAGCTAGAGCAGCACAAGCAAAACGGGCAGTATCCGGGCTCCATGGAATAATATCGATCCGCTCACCACGGAGTTCAGTCACCACGTTCTGCACACGCGAACCTCGCATGCCTACACAGGCACCGACCGGATCAACATCGACATCATGAGAAACGACTGCTATTTTTGCACGATTACCTGGCTCACGGACGGCACCCTTAATTTCTACGATCCCCTCAGCGACCTCTGGGACTTCAGATTTAAAGAGAGAGATCAAAAGACCAGGGTGAGTACGTGAAAGAATGATTTGCGGTCCCTTGGTCGACATTTTGACCTCAGAGATATACGCCCGCACACGATCAGACTGACGATAGTTCTCACGCGGTACCTGCTCACGGGAAGGAAGTAGCGCCTCAGCACGGCCAAGATCGACAATCAGATCTCCACGCTCATAGCGCCGCACGATACCGTTAACGACCTCACCGATCCGATCCTTAAACTCGTTAAATACGCCTTCACGCTCAGCTTCACGAACTTTTTGAATAATGACCTGTTTGGCAGTCTGCGCGGCGATACGACTAAAGCCGCTGGCCTCAAGCATCATCCCGAGGGAATCACCGACCTCCACTTCTGGATCAACGTCCTTGGCTTCACCAAGATCGATCTCCTTATAGGAGTCTACGACCTCATCGACAACCGTGACAAATTCGAAAACCTCTACGTCTCCAATTTCTTCATTGTAGTGCGCTTCGAGATCACGTGTATTGCGATACTTCTTATTAGCGGCGCTCAGGACGGCTGACTCTAACGCTTCGACCAGTACTCCACGGTCAATGCCCTTGTCTTTAACCACCTGATCGATGATGTGATTCAGGTTACCCACCATCACTTTTTCCCCTTTAATCTGTTGTATTTATCCGAAGCTCGACCAATCGAGTTCGAAACAGTGAACAAAATTCTTATTAAAATTCAAAGACCAAATTGGCCTTTTCAATATCCTTAAGGTCAAAAACTACCTCGCCACCTTTTGTATCGGACTGCAACAATACGACCCGCTCATCACGCACACCCTGCAAGACTCCAGAGAATGCCTTACGATTGTGCCCACGCTCATCAGGGTCACAAGCCCGACAAGTTTTAATTTTTGCCAGCTGTCCCGAGAAACGCTCAAAATCTGCAAGCTTCTTCAAAGGCCTCTCAAGTCCGGGCGAAGAGACTTCGAGGTTATAGACGGTATCAACAATATCTTCAACATCTAATAGGGTACTGAATTCACGACTCGCCTGAGCACAATCGTCAAGATTGATACCACCCTCTTTGTCGAGATAGATGCGTAGAACCCATCCACGCTCCTCACGCTGATATTCAACATCAACCAACTCCAGGTTGAGATCTTCGATAACCGGCAAGAGTAACTGCTCTACCTTTTCTATCACACGACTCAAACTAAACTCCCAAATAACAAAAAAAGCGAGCCGAGGGCTCACTTTCTAATTGGTACAAGCAGGAAACGCTGGAGTTTTATCACAACATAAGAAGAATAGCAAGGGGAAAGCCGAAGAAACCAGGTCTTCTTTAGGATTTTCAGCCTAACCGTTTCCAGCGCCGCTGTCCGGGGCGTTGCATAGTCTCCAGCAGTTTTTGCGCAAAACCAGCTTGCTGCATATAGGGCATTGTGACAGCCAGAAACTCATCAATCAGGGCCCTTGACTCCTTAGCAGTATCGGCGCTGCAGACCCCCATCCGTTTAAGTGGTCGCTGATAGCGCAATCGAACGACAGAATCACCGTTTGCAACCAGAGCATCAATCTCAATCAAGACCCGGTGGTAGTCACCAAAATAGCGATTACTCCGATCACTAAAGTTTAAAGTCAGTTCAGGACTAAGCTCAACACTTCGGATAGGACGCTCATTCATCGCTTGACTCCAGTTGACCCTCGTTCAAGAGGTCGATCTGACTCCAAAGTCCGTGTAAGATCCGAACCTCACGTTCATTCAAACCGGCACGGGCAAAAATCCGCCGGAAAGCCCGCATGATATGGTCTGGATTCTGTGGATTCAAGAATCCGCAACTCATCAACGAATCCTCCATATGAGCATACATCCCCTCCATGCTCTTGACGCCAGCAAGACTTTTGTTGCCGTTATCGATAATCTGGATTTTCCCTTGGGCCCTGCGCAACTCATAAAGGCACAAGGCAACAGCCTGGGCCAAGTTCATCGAAGGGAGAGCCTCATCGGTCGGTATCGTGACAAAGTGCTGGCAAAGATCAAGTTCTGCAGTATGAAGCCCACTATCTTCCCGACCAAAAACAAGAGCGACAGGTTCTGCAGCACTGAGGGGGAGGGCCATCTCTGCCGCTTCATCAGGGAGCATCATATCTTCGCGGTACTTACCAAAACGCCTGGTCGTACCGAACGCCGTTACACAATCGTGCAATGCGTCCCCTAAAGAGCTGAAGATTCTTGCATCTTCAAGCAGGTCAGTCGCCTTGACCGCCATTTGACGAGCACCATGAACAAGATGGTTGGTTTGGGGGTTGACCAGCCGCAAGTCGCTTAGACCAAAGTTTTTCATCGCCCGACAGACGGAACCAATATTGCGCGGTCCTTGAGATTCAACCAGAACAACACAAATATTTCCCAGATCACACATAGCACTCATGAAAAAACATCATCTTTCAATCAAACAAGAGAAGAAATAAGGCCGACAAGTCTCGACCCAGTAATGCAAGGAAGCTCTTTCGTCACCAAAGAACTCAATACAGGGAGGGGTTATAGCCGCGGGTGCGGTAGTGACGAAAGCGAACACGAGCAGCCTCAGCGAGTTGCTTGTCATAGGTTTCAGCGAAATCAAAAACCAGCTCGAAACGGGCGATAAAATCATCATGACATGGGGTGCCCATGATCAGCACCCTGGACTGGTTGGTGTTGCGCTCCAAAGCACTGATAACAACGGGCTCATCCATACAATCAACAGTGCCGTTATCGAGTGAATGGGGCAAAAAAGAACCTTTATCCCAAACCCACATAAAACGATCAAGTGTCACAGCACGATTTTCGTCGTTGACAACAACCAGCACCCGAGACCCAGCCAGAAAATGCTCGTCAGCGATCCGACAAAGATGCAGGGCCTTCTCTTCGCGATCAAGCTTCACAAAACGAACTTCGGTCATTCGAGCTATCTCTCCAGAAGCTGCTTCAACAACAGGTGACCTTCGATTTTAATTCCTGTTGCTTCGGCGCTCAATTCAGAATAGCCAGAACTTCGACTACCCCTCACACTTCGACTGTCAAAAAGAATATAGGGAACGGCTTTTGATGTGTGGGTTCTCAATTCAACCGGTGTTGGATGATCGGGCAAAACCAAAATCCGACAGTCTCCAATCTGATCAAGTGCGTCAAATATGGTTCCGACAACTAAACGATCAAAATCTTCAATCGCCTTGATTTTCTCATCAAGCAGACCGCCGTGAGCAGCCTCGTCTGGAGCTTCGACATGTAAATATGCAAAGTCTGAGTTCTTGAGCAGCTCAATTGCGGCCTCACCCTTACCAAGATAGTTGGTGTCGATGTAACCCGTTGCGCCAGGAACGTCAATCACCTCAAGTCCAGCACAAACGCCAAGACCACGAATCAGATCGACGGCCGAAATAACACCACCTTGAATTCCGTAAAGTTGCTGATAAGTCGACATATTCGGCCGACGCCCCTGCCCCCACAACCAGATTGAATTTGCTGGCACCTCCCCGCGCTCAAGGCGGGCATTGTTAACCGGATGATTTGCCAACAACATCTGCGCCGAGTTCATAAGGTCCATCAACTCTGCACTGCCATCGCCAACAGGAAGATTATCCTCGATGCTCTGACTACTGATATCATGCGGTGGAGTACATCGCAGTGCGTCTCTGCCACCATGCCAGACCAGCAGATGACGATAGGAGATCCCGGAATGGAAGCTGAACTGTTCATCCCCTAATTCTGACTGCAGGGTATTGATCAACTCGGCAGCTTCCGCAGTCTCAATATGCCCTGCCGAAAAGTCCCCCATATAGAGCTTGCCATAATGGGCTTCAAGCCAGACGAGATTTAAACGAAAAGCCACATCTTCCGGACCAAGTTCGACCCCCATACTCGCGGCTTCGAGTGGTGCACGTCCCGAATAAGACTCGGCAGGGTCATAACCAAAAACGGCAAGGTTGGCGACATCGCTGCCAGGATGAAAGCCAGCAGGAACAGTCGCTGCCATGCCGAGAACCCCAGCATTGGCAAGACGATCCATGTTTGGCGTCTGTGCGTACTGCAGTGGAGTTTTTCCGCCCAGAGCCTGAATTGGCTCATCAGCCATACCATCACCCAAAAGTACCAGATACTTCATTTCAAACAGTCCATATCGTTAAGGGCCTCACCGTCAATTTCAACCACGGGGGTGGAATTGCTGATGAACCTGTTTAAGTCGTTCGCGAATAACATGCGTGTAGATCTGAGTTGTCGAGATATCTGCATGTCCCAGCATGACCTGAACCGCACGTAAATCTGCGCCATTTTCAAGCAAATGTGTAGCGAAAGAATGTCGTAGCATGTGAGGATAGATCGTACATCCTATGCCGGATATCAGTGCAATACGTCGCAGAATCTTCCAAAACCCTTGACGGCTGAGCGCCCTGCCGCGCCGATTCAAAAAAAGACTCTGACAGCCGGGTTGCGGCTTCAGTAAAGCACGCCCGTCGGCAAGATACTCTTCCATTGCACTCAATGCAACCTCGCCAAGGGGGACCAAGCGCTGTTTGCTCCCCTTCCCCATAGTTGAGAGACAACCAATATCACGGTTAATGTCTGACAACTTCAACCCGACGAGCTCAGACACACGTAAACCGGTCGCATAAAGCACTTCCAGCATAGCCCGATCGCGAAGAGTAAGAGGATCAGAGCCAGTCGATACCGCTAGCAATGACTCGACCTCTGACTGCGACAACAATCGCGGCAGGGTTCGAATAATGCGTGGCGATTCAAGTAAAAGGGTTGGATCTTTAGTCGCGTATTTTTCAGCCATCAAAAAACGATGATAGCCACGGATTGAGCTCAAGGCTCGCGCTCGACTTCGCGGAGAGAGTTCTGCGTCTTTTAGAGCACCGAGAAAGCCGAGCACCTGACCCTGAGAGATATCGTCAACATCTCCCACTTCAACCTTTCCCAGATATTCCAGATAACGCCGCAGGTCGCGACTATAGGCCTCAAGAGTATTGATAGAGAGCCCCTTCTCAACCACCAGATAATTAAGAAATATGTCAAGGTATTGATAGATAAACATATAATATTTAGATATTCTCAAGACAGACCAATAAGTCTTCCTCGATTTTCTGTAGTTTTTCGGGCTGGCCAATTTTCTGGCCAAAGATGTCGCGCACATAGAAAACGTCGGCCACCTGATCGACCTTTGTCGAGATCTTGGACACAGCGATATAAAGACCGAGTTCTGTCAAAGTTCGGGTGATGTCGTACAGCAGACCGATACGATCATGGGCATAGATATCAATGACCGTATACTGGTCTGAAACTTCATTGGAAATATCGATCCGACTCGGACGCTTTGGTTTTTCACGCGTCACCATGAAGCTCGGGGCTTTTTGACGTGTCAGCAGATTTTTTATAAAGATGCGCCCCTCAAGGACTCCGGCAAGATCTCGCTCTACGCGTTTCCACTTCGCAGCGTTCTCGACAGCTTCTCCGGTTGCGCTGTTGACTTGCAACACATCCAGAACCAGCCCATTCCTGCGCGTGTGAATCTGTGCGCCAAGGATATTGATCGCATGGGCCGCCATGACTCCCGCAATCTGCGAGAACAGGCCCGGCGAATCGAGTGTCGCCAGCGTAACCTGAGTGTAGTTTTGCTCGGCATGCTGTTCAATCTCCAACGCCAGAGTTGCCTTACCGCGCCCAAGAGAGAGTCGTAAGTGCTTAATGATCTCGTGAGAACGGTAGCTGAGAAGATAGCGGGTACTTAAATTGGAGAGGCATCGGTTAACCCGGGACTCGGGGTAATCATCAAGCAAGGCAGAACGGACTTTACGCTTGCGATTACGTACCTTCTCAGAGCGCTTCTCTTGAAAAAAGTCGCCCTTTTCAAGCAGATCAAAGGTCTTTTCATAGAGCTCTTGAAGTAACTGCCCTTTCCATTCACTCCAGACATCGGGGCCCACCGAACGAACGTCCGCAAAAGTCAGCAGATAGAGCATCCGCAGGTTTTCGCTCATGCCATTCATCTGTGCAGCAAAATCAGCAATAGTTCGATTATCGTGCAGATCCCGGCGCTGCGAAATGTGCACCATGCTCAAATGATTTTGGACCAAAAACTGCAGTCTCATACTGTCTTCACGATTCAATCCCATGCGCCTCGCGATCGTCGGAACCATTGAAGCGCCCTGAGTCGAGTGATCCTTCCCCTCTCCTTTGCCGATATCATGGAACAGAACCGCTAGCAGCAGAAGCTCACGTTTCTCAACGTCCTTGGCCAGGCGAGCTAGTAAAGGATATTCGTTATCGTACTCCCCATCCCACAAGCGGCAGGTCTCTTCGATGGCAAAAAGGCTATGTATGTCGACAGTGTAGATATGATAAAGATCGAATTGAACCTTGCAAAAAATCCGTTTAAATTCAGGAATGAAGTGGTTAAGGAGATGCAGATGATGCATCTGACGCAGGGTGCTACCGACCCTTTTGGGGTGACGTAATATCCGAAGAAAAGATTCGTTCATCTCTTTTGAGCGCCGCACGCGGTCATTGATCAGGGAGAGGTTATCACGAACCTGCAGCTTAAGCGGAACGCTGAGCTCTGCATCATGGAGCTGCGCCAATTCAAAAGCCTTCATGATCAAGGCAGGATTATCACGGAACCTCTCTTCTGAATCGCTACGAATCTCGCCCCTCAGAATTGAAAATCCATCATCAAGGTTGCGGCGAACAAAGAAACCGAGCACACCTGACCTCGTCTCATCACGCTGAGTCGCCTTGATAATCAGGCTACTCGACAGATGCTCAACATGAGCTGCATGGGTGTAGTAATCCTGCATAAACTGTTCGACTGCCGGAGCCCGTTTGTTGTCCTTATACCCGAGAAAGGCAGCGATTTTACTTTGATGTTCAAACAGAATCTGATCGCTTTTACGAGTCGACAGGAAATGCAATTCGTTACGGATCTGCCAGAGGTAATCGTAGGCAGTTTCAATATTGCCCGCCTCGTCTTCATTCAGCACGCCCTTAATGACGAGATCTCTTAACGAAGCGGCCTTAAATTTAATTCTCGCAACCCAGAGTGCAGCCTGAAGATCACGCAGGCCACCCTCGCCCTCCTTAATGTTTGGCTCGAGGAGGTAGACAGATGAACCATACTTACGCCGACGCTCCTGATTCTCCTCCAGCTTGGCCTTAATAAATTTCTGTGTCGAATCGCCCTGAACACGAGTGAATACGCGTGAAGAAAAATCGTCCCAAGCTGAGGGATTGCCAGCGAGAAAACGCGCATCAAGCATCGCGGTTCGCACTGTAATATCTAGCCCCAACTGCTCTAGGCAATCACCGGCCGAGCGGACAGAATAGCCAACGTCCAAACTTAAGTCCCAAAGTAGATAGAGCATCCGGTCAGAAATTTTCTCAGCAGCCGGTCTGCCGCCATCAGTGTAGTAGAACATCAGGTCAAGATCTGACCGTGGATTCATCTCGCAACGGCCATAGCCCCCGAGGGCAAGTAACGAACAGCGTGCAACAGAAGATTCATCCAGCTGCCAGGCAGAAGCATTAAAAAGTTGGCGATTGAGATGGTCGAAAAGCTGAGTAAAAACTTGGGTGATCACAAGGCCAGAGGCACCACTGCGATGAGAGTTAAGGATAATTTCAGTTTGTTCATCAAGGAAGCAGCGACTGGCCTCAAGTAATTGCGGGCGGGCTGTCTCAAAGGAACCAGTCTCTCTCACCAGTCCAGTCGGATCAAAGTGGCCGATATCGAGTTTAAAGGCATGACTCATTTGCGTGCCACCTGCCGCAGAGAAGCACTGTAATCCTTAACCCCACGTACAATCGCCTGGGTAACTTTATTTTGATAGTCCTTGCTATTCAACCGTTTTTCCTCACGACCATTGCTAATAAAGGCGGTCTCAACCAGTACCGATGGCATGGTCGCCCCGAGCAGCACATGAAAAGGACCCTGCCGAACGCCAAGATCTTTGATCCGTGAGAACTGGGGTGACAATTGTGTGACCATCGCCTGCTGAATCTCCGCCGCAAGTCGACTTGACTCGTTGATCTTGGCATTCGCCATCAAATCAAAAAGGATGGCCTCCAGATTACCAACCTCTTCAAGCGAAGTGCCGTTCTCACGGGCAGCTACTGCGGCGGCCTGGTTATTCTTCGACAGGTTCAGATAATAAGTTTCAAGACCGTAAGCTTTGCGGTTGGTGCTCGCATTTGCATGTAATGAAATAAATAGATCGGCCCCAACTTTATTGGCGAAGGCCGTGCGTGAATGCAATTTCAGGTAACTATCATCGCTGCGGGTCAAGAGGACCTTGCAACCCAACTCCTTACGCAAAGTTGCTGCCAGGCGCTTGGCCATCTGTAGTGTCACGTCCTTTTCCCGTGTTTTGTTGCGCCCTACCGCGCCAGGGTCTCTCCCTCCATGACCGGCGTCAACCACGATCAGTCTGATTCCTTCATCGCCTGTATGCTGCGGGACATGCAGACTGAGGGGGTGATTATCCGGCACATCATCCAGAATCCCGGCAATAGAGTCACTCCCAGAACCAGGCAGGGCCCTAATTTCAGTTTGTTGATGGCCGGGATTTGCCGGCTTACGTACGTCGATAACGACTCGATCTGGATCCTTCAACCCAAAGACCTGATAATCACCTTCACGGGTCAGATCAAGAACCACACGTACCTGAGAAGGGTCAAGCTGGCTCGTCCGAATTGTTGTAACAATTCCGTCCTTAATTTGCTGTTTCTCAGCGATTTCACTGGAAATTTTTGCCCCTTTGAGGTCGACGTAGATACGCGGATCGCTCCCCTTTAGTTGGTGAGATTCAAACTGGACAGATCGACTCAAATCCAGAACGACCCGGGTATAATCCGGACTACTCCAGACTCGCACATCCGCCAAATGAGAGTCGGCAGACTGCGGAAATGCCTGCGGTAATTTTGGAGAAAAAGTTGCGAGTCGCTTGAGGCGGGACTGGGCTTTCGCCAGCATGTCACCTGGCGCAAGAACAGTCGTAATCTGAAGATAATAGTTGTAAGCATCCGCTTGATTCGAAAAAGTCTCAGAAGCTATTTCTGCGGCAAAAATCAATGCATCGTCTGAAAAATTGCTCTCTGGAAATACTTTTGCCAGATCTTCATAACTTTTTATGGCCTGACCTGCGTCATCTCGACTCCCGGACGCAAGAGACAGTCCGTGCCATGAGCGACCAAGCAAAAACATGGCGGCATCTTTTTTCGAACCAGCCCTGGGTGAGGCAACAAAGTCCTCAAGCTTAGTAATAACCTTCAGCCAGTTGTGACGTTGCCGCTGGGCCTGAGTTGATCCAACAAGAGAAATATACTCACCACGGATGGCCTGGTATGAATTGTTATCGGCGGCAAAACAGAGCACCACGGAGCACAAAAAAAACAATATCGCCAACAAATAAACTTTATTTCGCATAGTCATCAAAGCAGTTTCTTCAATTCATCCAGCAGCCCCAAAGCTTCAAGGGGGGTGGTTCTACTGATATCAAGAGAGTTGAGTATATCCCGTACAGGGTCTTCAATTGTTGTAAAAAGCGCTAACTGGGCATCAGCCTTGGCTGGGGGTTGCCCCTTACCACGACCGAGTCTGGGTTGATGACCGCTTGAAAATTCACCCGCCTCAAGGTTTTGCAAAATCTCCTTGGCCCGGTCAATCACCGGTTGCGGCAGACCAGCGAGTCGACCGACTTGGATTCCGTAAGAACGGCTGGCACCACCAGCAACGATCTTACGTAAGAAGATAATCTGATCATTCCATTCCTTGACCGCAATATTGAAATTTTTAATCCGGTTACGGGTCAGGCAGAGATCTGTCAATTCGTGATAATGGGTCGCAAACAATGTCTTTGCCGCGACATCCTCATTGTCATGCAAATATTCAGCCACAGACCAGGCAATACTGACTCCGTCGAAGGTTGAGGTTCCACGTCCAATTTCATCAAGGATAATCAGACTCTTGCTGGTGGCGTGGCGTAAAATATTAGCCGTCTCGTTCATTTCGACCATAAAGGTCGACTCACCTTTAGCCAGGTTATCACTGGCGCCAACCCGAGTAAAGATGCGGTCAACTACACCGATTTGCGCTTTATCTGCAGGCACAAACCCACCCATCTGGGCCATCAGTGTGATTAGCGCAACCTGGCGCATAAAGGTTGACTTACCGGCCATATTCGGACCGGTTATAATCAGGAGTTGATTCTCCTGCAAATCGAGCCGCACGTCGTTAGGCACAAAGGGTTCCTGCAAACTCATCTGCTCAACAACCGGATGCCGGCCACCTTCAATCACCAACAGATCTGAATCATCGATCTCTGGTCGGATATACTGGCGGTCATGGGCCAGATCGGCAAGAGACAACAGCGCATCAAGCTGGGCTAACGCATCGGCTGTCTGCTGGATCGCCCCCCCCTGTTCAGCGGTCGCCTTGCGAATCTGCTGAAATAACTCATATTCAAGCTCAACCAAACGATCTTCGGCACCAAGCACCTTGGATTCATATTCCTTGAGAGCAGGGGTAATAAAACGCTCGACATTCGCCAGGGTTTGCTTGCGCTGGTAATCTTCTGGCATGACATCAGAGAAGCGTCTCGGCACCTCAAGAAAATAACCAAAGACCCTATTGTACTTGACCTTCATCGCGCTGATGCCGGTCCGCTCCTTCTCCTGCTGTTCGAGTCGGGCAATCCAGCCCTTCCCTTCGCGGCTTATGCTGCGCAGTTCATCAAGCTCGGCATTGTAGCCATCACGGATAATGCCACCATCGCGCAGGACAAAAGGGGGATCATCCACGATGGCACGGCTGATTTCGTCAACCAGATCTGGCAAAAGATCAACATTTTCACGTAGAGTTTGCAAGAGCTCTGACCCGCGATCACGCAAAAGATCATCGATCTGCGGCAAGCGTTGCAACGAATCACGCAGAGCAACAATATCCTTGGCGTTGGCACTCGCCATAGAGATCTTGCCGTTCAGTCGTTCAAGATCATACACACCGTCGAGCAGGCCACTGAGGTCAATCCGACCGATCGAATCATCAAGCAGTTCCTGTAAGGCATCTTGCCGACGGATGATCTGCTCTTTATCGATCAATGGGTAGTGAATCCATTGCCGCAGAAGCCGACCTCCCATCGCTGTCAGGGTTCGGTCGAGGACTCCGAGCAGCGAACCTTTCTTCCGGCCTCCCTGCAAGGTCGCAGTCAACTCCAGATTGCGCCGGGTCGACTCGTCGAGCACCATATGGTCGCGGGTATGGTAGGTGATAAGACTGCGAATATGCCGCAGGTCATCCATCTGGGTGCGTTGGAGATATGAGAGCAGACCGCCTGCAGCCCGAACCGACTGTGGCAGATCCTGACAACCAAAAGCCTGTAAGCTGGTGCAATTAAAAAAACTGCAGAGGGTCTCTATAGCTCGATCAAACTCGAACTCCCAATCATTCAGGCGATTGACCATCACAGCATCAAGGTTACGCAGAAAGGTCTGCTGCAGGGCATCACCTTCAGTTTCACTCGGCAATAAAATTTCACGCGGTTGCAAAGAAGCCAGTTCACTGACCACCTTCTCAAGACCATCGAGATGGGTGACACGGAACTCGCCGGTGGTGATGTCGATATGGGCAAGCCCATAGCCCGCATCCACGTCACCGACCAAGGCCAGCAGGTAGTTGTTCTCTTTAGGCTCAAGGGTGTCGGTATCGGTCACCAGCCCAGGGGTTACAACCTTGACCACTTCGCGTTTGACGATCCCCTTAGCGGCTTTGGGATCTTCGACTTGCTCACAGATTGCAACCTTGTAGCCGTTGCTCACCAATTTAGCGATATAGCCCTGACTGCTATGATAGGGAATCCCACACAGCGGGATGGCATCCTTGCTGCCCTTGTTGCGTGAAGTCAGGGTAATACCGAGGACTCGGGACGCAATAATCGCATCATCCATGAACATTTCGTAAAAATCACCGAGTCGGAAAAAGAGAATCGCATCTTGATAATGTGATTTTATTTCGAGAAACTGGCGCATCACCGGAGTTGTTGTGGACATCAAATAAACCTGTTTTTTCTGATAGTTATAAAGCCTTACAGGGCCATGCGAGCAGGCGTTATTAAGCCGCTGATAATAGCAGAAAGCGGGCGACCAAGCAAACCGCAACTCCCTCTCTCCTTGACCGTTCAAGAGCCAGTTGTTTATGATGCGCCAGCAATTGCTCAACAATCCGGGAGAACTGAAAATGGCACTAAATCTCGAGGAGATTCCTTTCTCCGAGCTGATCAGCGCACAAAACTACAACATCGATTCGCTCGATTCAGAGATAAGGGCTGACCGATACTGCACACGACTGCTTAAACACTTTCATCTGTGGCTGCTTGAGGAACGGCGGTATGAAGCACTGGATGCTGGCAAACTCGCGGCCGGGGCAGATTATTTTCTGCGGGAATTTATGATCGGCGCCAGACGGCAGAATATCTTCAGCGCAGGGGAAGAACAGCTGCGCCAGTTTGGTGGAAACTGGTATATTATCAGCAACCTTGAGCCGAATAGCGCAGAGCTTGAACCGATGCTGCTAGGAACCGCCCTGTTTTACGCCTACGGGAGCGAACAAAATCTGTTTAACACGAAAAAAGCAGCAGCGATTGAAGCAACCGCAGGGGAAACGTCCTTTTTTAGCGAACGGATCGAAGGATTTCACCGCCTGGAGGATGATGGGTACACTGCCTGGGATCAGGCCTGCGCACTCAGATAAACGATGTTTTTAACCAACCCCAAAATACGCGCAGCAACCGTATCGATAACAGCGGCTGTGCTGCTGGCAAGCATCAAGATACTGGTCGCTATCACCAGTGGCTCAATGGCGGTATTGGCTTCCGCAGTCGATTCACTCCTCGACATTGTGATGTCCGGCGTCAACCTTATCGCCATTCGGCACGCCGAACAGCCGCCCGATGACTGTCACCCCTTCGGCCACGGCAAGTTCGAGACTCTGGCCACCCTGTTTCAAGCACTAATCATTATGGCAACCGGGGGCTGGATCGTTTACGAGGCCGGCAAGCGACTCTCAGCAGGAACGCAGAGTCTGGATGTCGACCAGGGAGTCGGCATCCTTGCCTTCGGCGCCCTTGCAGCCTGGGGAATATCCAGTTATCTAAACCGGGCCGCAGTTAAAACCGACTCTTCGGCGCTGGCGGCAGATTCACTCCACTTCAGGATGGATATCTTCAGCAACCTTGGCCTGCTTGTCGGCATGCTCCTGATCCGTTGGTTCGAACTTCCCTGGCTGGATCCAACCCTTTCAATTTTAGTCGCAGCCTATATTCTTTCCGAAGCCTTTAAGTTGGTCCGTCATGCCCTGCAGGACATGCTCGACCACGAACTCCCCGACGACATAAAAGATCAGGTTCGCGCAGTCATCAAGGCCCAGAACCTGCCGTTGGCGGGCTATCACAATCTGCGCACCCGGCGCGCAGGATCACGAAAAATCATGGACTTCCATCTCGAGGTCTGTCGTCATATGACCGTCAAGGAAGCACATGATATTGCTGATCAGCTGGAAAATGGGATTGAGGAGACAATTCTTGGCGCCGATGTAACTATCCATATCGAACCCTGTCCCGAAGGGCATTGTCCGGGAACTGACATCTGCTCGCAGGATAAATCCCGTATCGTCCACAGCGTTCATCTTGCCAAGTAATCAGAAAAAATAATGCCAGAGAAGGTCAAGGCGTCCGCGCTTGATCAACGTCTTGCCTGAATAACGCATAACCTCACGGATTTTTTCACGATGGCCAGGCCGATAGCAGTGAACCTTGCAATGCTTGCAGGCCGGTTTGGGTTGAAGGGCGCAGCGCTGTCTTCGCTCAAGTGCGTAGTGCAGGAAATCAGCGCATTCCGCACAATAACGATAGTCCGAAGCCCCAGCCAGGTCCAGATCAGCGGAGGCAGTCTCTTGTCCAGAATGATGATCGGCGCAGTAAACGCTCGTAAAAAGCGCCAGCACGCGCAAGTCTTTGGTCTCTTTATCCATCACATCTAAATCGTCTGACGCAATCAGTTGTTATTGAAGAATCTGTTCCAGAACTTGCCGCTTCTTCTCGGCATACTCATCACCGCTCAGTTCGCCACGCTTGAACCTGTTCTGCAGGACCTCAAGGACTTTCTCCTCCTGCTGAGCATTCTGAGGCAACTGAACCTGTCCGCCTCTTTCGCGTAAGCGACTCGCCTCCCCTTTGATATCGTTCAGTAGCAACTTGACTTCGGCATTACCATACCAGTGGGTATAATCAGGATTTTGGTGATAAGCCCCTTTGAAAGTTTTAGCCGCGGCATACTTGTTCAAACGGAAAAACAGGCTCTCAATATGTGAGATATCCTCATAAAGCATTGCGCCATCGAGGACCAGTTCGGACCCGCGCTGAGGATGTTCAACTCTGCCCTTCGGCTGGGGGTCGAGCAATCCAAGGTCATCCAGATCACGGATGATTTTCCGCGCTTCTTCAACCAGACCGAGAGTCTGCAGGCGCACCACATCAGCATTTTTCAGATCGCGCGCGGCAAAACCAGCCGCATGACAATTTTTACAGAGGTCAATCATCATAGCGCGCTGCTTCTCGGCCTTTTCTTTTGCGTAAGGCTTCCCACTTGGTGGCGCAGTCAGACCACCTGAAACATTATGTGTCCCTTGCGGCATATGGCAAGTTTGACAAGTCGGAGCATCAGAAGCCCCAACGCTCTGGTAAAGGGTTCCATGTTGCGAGGTCTTCCAGGCCTCCCATTGGGGGTGATCTGGCCCCATATGACACTTGGCGCAAACCAGCGGATCTTGCACTATTTTGGCTGCAGTCAGATGATTGCCGTGGCAACTCGCGCAGGAATTTTCGACCATATGACAGCGATTACATCCAATCTGCCTCATCTCACTACTCTGCTTAAGAAACCGCGCACATTGAACCGTTGAGATCGGCTGACTATCTCCTTGCTGATGACAGAAACCGCAATCCTGCTTGTCACGACCCGCCGTATTCCGCGTACAGCCCCAGCCAGCATGAAGTCCCATCCCATGTCGACTTTTGCGGTGTTCTTTGAGCTGCAGGGCATGGCAGCGACCGCAGACATCGACACTCACATAGCTATCGCCCTGATCTATGGCATCATGATCCACACCATGACAATCGCCACAACCCAGTTTGCCCGCATGACTACTGCTCTGAAGTTGACGGTTCGCCGAATCCTGCTGGTGGCAGGAGAGACAGTCCCCCCCGCGTTCAACAGCCAGAGCGGGAGAAACGCACATCAGCAAGACAAAACACAGCAGCCACCTCATTGCAACAACCTCTCTCTGCTCTGGTGGTATTCATCCGGTTCGATCAAACCACGACTTCTTAGTCGACGGAGTTTGAGTAATTTTTCCATATCTACAATCTTGGGGCCGTTATCATGACTGACCAGATATCCAGAAAGAAGATAGAGCTGACTGTGCCATTTAACCAGCAAGAAATCCCCACCAAAAGAAATTTGTGCGTGGCTTGACGGCGGAAGTCTGAGCACAGATCTGCCCCCCTGATAAAGTTGATTCCCAACAACAATCAAACCTGAAGGGGGGGCATAACTAAAAGAATCACCAGCCCAGATAGTCAATCTTTCTGAGTTCCACATCTCCTCCAACCTGACCGCGTCAACCCCATTAGAGATAAGAGCTGATTCACCATCACTGGTTAAACGACCAGCCCCATCAATCAGCGGCAAGTCTGCAATTTTTGATTCTACCGCTGTTTGCAAATGTCTAAGAACAAGATGACGTGTCGCGGCAAATGCTGGTGGTGCATACAACCGCGTATAGAGAACTTCGTCTCCAAAAGATGAAATATCAAAATCAAGGGTTTCATGCAAGTGGCCAGCAAGCTGAACTGCAGTAACTGGTTTAATCGTGGTTTCATAGAGCGGTATCTGCGTGGTACGCCAGAGTGCATCCCATTGCAATAAATGGGCGACAATATGGGTCCCGAATTTATAGGTTGTATGGTCAAGAATCCCGGCGGTTAAACTCCCGTGCTCAAGCCATTGCAAACGGCTCACTCGACCAGGAATCTTTTCGTCATAGACTGACTGGCCGGCTTGAGAAAAAACGTAAAGATGAGAGTCCCCATCCTGAGGGACAACCGCAACCAACATTTTCCCATCTGGTGACCAACAGATGGCATCAGGAGTGGTATCCAACAAACGCCTGCGCTGATGAGTCTCCACCATAAACAGATTTAAACCCGTATCACTCCAGGCCACCATGTGCCCATCTGCAGACAGGTCCATTGGACCGCCATGTTTCACGGCCGCAATCTCCTGAATCTTGTACCGATCAGCATCTGCAATCGGAAGTGTTTCAATAACCCCCGTACAAGCCGTCAACAAAACGAGAAATAGAAAACACAAATATTTAATCATGACGTGATTAAAGCACAAAATTCTTTGCCCTTATCAAAAAAGTTAAATGGCACAAACATTAAAAAAACCCAACAGGAGGTTGTCGTCAACTGGCGGGTTTCAAGGGTCGGGTGTCATAGCCACAGTACAGTTGGGACATAAACCGGGTCCAAACATAGCGGTAAATCAAGTTGCGATTCATTGACTTACTTGATGTTGCCATCGATACCGACAGTGACAATCTCCAGAGGGATATCTGTCCCACTGTTAGCCAATGCCTGACGAACGATGGCAGTAAGTCCGCCACAACATGGAACCTCCATGATTGCAACGGTCAGCGACTGAATTCCGCCAGCGCTAAACATCTGGCTTAACTTCTCAATATAGGCCTGCCCGTCATCTAGTTTCGGACAAGCTATCAATAAGGCTTTATCTTTCAGCATATCTTTATGAAAATCAGCGTAAGCAAAAGAAACACAATCCGCCGCCAGCAAGAGATCAGCTCCTTGCAAGAAAGGGGCGGTCGGTGGCACGAGATGCAATTGCACCGGCCACTGACGTAACTCAGAGGGTCGCTGTCCAGCGATATCCGAAGGCGTAGCCCCCGGTGCAACCGTCTTGACCTGAGAGGAGGGACAACCACCAAAGCTTTGAACCTGAGCAGAAGGGCAACCACCAGAATGAGCTGGTGCTGTTTGATGATCCACAGGCTCACGGCCGATCTTTTTCAAGTGTTTATCAACCGCGGCTTCATCATATCCATCAGCTTCACGCTTCTCAATGGTAATAGCACCTTGGGGACAGTCGCCGAGGCAGGCACCAAGGCCGTCACAAAGGCTGTCAGAAACCAACTTGGCTTTCCCCTTGATAATCTGAATAGCACCCTCTGCACAGGAAGGGACACAGACTCCACATCCATCACATTTTTCTTCATCAATTACGACCATCTCACGTACTGCCATTTTATTCTCCATCGGTTCAGTTGATTTTACCAATATTAATCCATATCACAAAAGACATCCTTGACCTGTATCAAAAAAAAAGCCCCCATCAAAACTGACGGGGGCTTTCATCAAGTTGCTATAACAAATTAGCAGTCGTAATAAAGTTCAAACTCAAGTGGAACTGGGCGCATCCGAATTGGATCAACTTCAGCTTCACGCTTGTAGCTGAGCCACATGTCGATAAGATCCTTGGTGAAAACGTCACCTTTGAGCAGGAAGTCATGATCCGCCTCAAGAGCATTAAGAGCCTCAGGCAGGGTTCCGGCAACATGCGGAATATCGCTCAACTCCTCAGGAGACAAACCGTAGAGGTCTTTGTCTATTGGCTGACCTGGATCGATCTTGTTCTCGATACCATCGAGACCGGCCATCATCAGGGCAGAGAAACAAAGGTAACCATTGGCAGCAGGATCAGGGAAGCGTGCTTCAACCCGCTTGGCCTTATCGCTGGTCGTGTTAGGAATCCGCAACGCGGCAGAACGATTCCGGTTCGAATACGCCAGATTGACCGGAGCCTCATAACCAGGAACCAGACGCTTGTAGCTGTTGGTGGTTGGATTAGTAAAAGCATTCAGTGCTTTAGCATGTTTGATGATGCCACCAATGAAATAAAGGGCCATTTTAGACAAACCACCGTAGCCATCACCAGCAAAGAGGTTTTTGCCCTCTTTCCAGATCGACATATGGCAATGCATGCCCGAACCATTATCACCGAAAAGCGGCTTCGGCATGAAGGTCACCGACTTGCCGTTGCGGAAAGCAACGTTCTTGACGATGTATTTAAACCACTGCAGGGTATCACCCATCTTCAACAGGGAATCAAAACGCATATCAATTTCGCACTGGCCACCGGAAGCAACCTCGTGGTGAACGGCTTCGATATGCATACCAACGCTCTGCAGAACCTCGACCATTTCGTTACGCAGATCGACCAAGCTGTCAGTCGGCGCGCATGGGAAATAACCACCTTTATGAGCAGGCTTGTAACCAAGATTCGGGAACTCCTCACGGCCAGTGTTCCAGGCACCCTCAACCGAGTCAACACTATAAAAGGACTCATTGGCTGACGAGGAGAAACGAACATCATCAAAGATAAAGAACTCTGGCTCGGGTCCGATATAGACGGTGTCACCCAAACCACTGGACTTCAAGTAAGCTTCAGCCTTCTGGGCCACAAAGCGTGGATCACGACTGTAGCCTTCGCGGGTAACCGGATCAGCAACATTACAGATCAAGCTCAGGGTTGGAACCTCAATAAAAGGATCAACCTTCGCTGTATCAGGCTGTGGAATGAGGAGCATGTCCGACTGATGAATTGGCTGCCATCCACGGATTGAAGATCCGTCAAAAGCGATCCCTTCCTCAAATGTTTCTTCGCTGATTTCTGCCATTGGAGTCGAAAAGTGCTGCCAGATCCCGACAAAATCAAGAAACTTGTAATCGACCATTCTGCAGCCGTTGTCTTCGGCAAACTTCAGTGCTTCTAATGCTGTCATTGATAATACTCCTTGTGTAGTGAACTGATTACCACTCGTTGTGTAATAGATTTAAAGCGCGTCTTCGCCGCGCTCACCAGTACGGATACGTACAACCTCATCGATCGGGGTAACAAAAATCTTACCGTCACCAATTCGACCAGTTTTTGCTGCTTCTTCAATCGTATTGACAACTAACTCGACACGATCATCCGCAACAATAATTTCCATTTTAATTTTAGGGATAAAATCAACAACGTATTCGGCACCACGGTAGAGCTCGGTATGACCTTTTTGACGGCCGAATCCCTTGACTTCACTGACAGTTATCCCTTGAATTCCAATTTCATTCAGAGCCTCTTTGACTTCGTCAAGCTTGAATGGCTTGATAATCGCCTCAACCTTACGCATCGGTGTTACCTCCCTGCTTAGAACATAATGAGTCTATTCGGCTTCATTCGGATTAACAACATACGCAATCCAAAGTCCACTGCATCAGCTTCGCAATATATATGCCTATCCGCAGAGCATAACCGTTGACAGACACAACAGGCAAGATCACGGACATTTTTACTTAAACGATCAAATTTTTCAAAACAATAATCCTTGGAGACAAGCAGGTCCTGCTCAAGTTCTACGCAGAGAAGAGTGACGCACTGCACAAAAATTAGTCAGGTTGAGCGCTGATTACGATATGAATCAGATACGATCTCATGACCATTCGGTGGGCGGCAGCAAACAGACCCGAGTTCATAGACTTGTGATTCGTCTGTAACTCCAACAGGGATCAAAGCTGTCAAAACTTAGTGGGCCAATGGTCTAAGTGATCAAATAAACGCTGGCATGATAAACATCATGCCAGATTACTGCAAGGAAAACTGGTATTTACTCTATTCAGACAATCTGGCCAAAAAAAAACGCGTGAAGTCTCTGGGTCTCCGCTTGGCTTAGGGCAATTGTTCATAAGGTCCATAGGTTCAAATAGTTTTTTCTGCCATCTCTTCAAGTAAATCTCGGTCTAATATATCAATATTCTTTCCATCCACCCGAATTAACTCTTCGTCAGCTAGCTTACGCAAGCTGCGAGAAAGAGTCTCACCCACAGTACCAAGATTTGAGGCCAGTTGGCTCTTACTGACAGGTAATTTGTAACTGCCATCAGGATCAATTTTTAGACTCAGTAAATATCCTGCCAAACGGGCAGGAACATCCTTGAAGGTTAATTCTTCAATCTGATGGGCAAATTGACGCAAAAACTGCGAAAGTCCCGCAATCATGTTAATAGCGATACTTGATCGACTATGAAGAAGGTCAAGAAACTCTCGTCCAGGGAGAAAAACCAACTCTGTTGGGCTCAGGGTTTCAGCGAATGCTGGATAGCGACCATCACCAAAGATAGCGGCTTCAGCGAAGGTATCACCTCCATGGACGATGTGTAAAATTCGCTCTTTACCGTCCGCAGAAAGTTTGTAAATTTTTACGCGCCCGGAAGCAACGACATAAAAACCAGCGGCATCCTCGCCTTCAGAAAAAAGGAGGGTGCTTCGTTCCTCTTTGTGTAGTTTTGCTAAAGCACAGAGAGAGCCGAGGTCAGTATCTGGCAGGCTGGCAAACATCCGGCAACACTTAAGGGTTTCCTTTATTTTTTCGCTGGTAGACATGAGAATCAATCCGTTTCTCTCATCTGTCTCAGACGGTCAATAACATTTTGACTCTGCTCGCGCCTTTTTTCCATATCGTTAAAAATTCGCGAAGCCATCTCACTGACAGATCCAACGGCGCTCTCGATTGAATCACTATTTTTACGCTGCTGAACCGTTGCATTCACCATATCTTCGGTCATATGCCGGACATCCTCAATCGAGCGGACAATGCTCCGTGAACCTTGCGCCTGTTCGCGTGAAGCTGTCGAAACCTGCTCAGTCATCTCCCCGAGTTCTTCGATTGAACGTGTCACGAACTCAGCAGAGGAAGAAACCTCACGGGTTGCCTGGCGAATCCGTTGCGCCATCTCCATCGCTTGCCCCGCCGTATTCAAAATCTGATTCAATGCGGCATCAGCCCCCTTCCCCTTATCAAAGCCATTATCGACAAGCTTCTGGGTGTTCCCGATATGCTCAACAACCTGTATCATTCCGTTTTGCATATCGCGGATCAGGCCTGCAATCGCCGATGACGAACGACCCGTTTGTTGAGAAAGCTCGCGAATTTCTTCGGCGACAACAGCAAAAGAGCGGCCCTGCTCACCAGCCTGCGCAGCAATAATTGCTGCATTCAAAGCAAGAAGATTCGTCTTTTGGGCAATCTCAGTAATCACCGAAGTGATATTACTGACCTCTTCGCCTCGACCTGAAAGTTTACTCATAGCGATAGCGGCTTCATCGACTCCAGCTCGAATACCGGTCAAGCCGGTAAGAGTCTCTTGAACAGACTGCACTCCGTGCTCAGCTCGCTCACTCGCCAGTTCAGACATTTTGTGCGACTGCACACTATGATCTTCGACACTTCGGATTGCAGCGGCAATCTCACTCATCGCCGATATCGATTTTTCCATAAATTCTGAAAGTTGAGAGATGTTACTTCCAACTTGTTCAATCGATACAGAGATCTCCCCAGAAGCAGACTGCGTGGCATTCACTGCATCACGAATCACATCAGCCGAATTTGCGATATCTCCTACCAGTTTTCGTGTCGAAGTACTTGAGTCCTTAAGCGACATCAGTAATTTCTGATAGCGGACTCGATAATCTCCAAGCTCTTTAAACGTCAACTCGAGTTCATCGGTCAGATCAACCACAGCTCCAACCAGTTCCATGCGAACAATCGCAGAGGACAACTGGCCAGCAAGTAATTTTAACGTGTCGGCATCAGAATCTTCCAGGGTCCGACCGCTGAGTTTATTGTCTACGCAGATTAAAGCGACAACCTTGTCATTCACAACGACAGGACTAATAAGGAAGCTACGTGATCGCAGTTGACTAATTGTGTCACAGGGAGGTTTAAGCCGAAAATCAGCTGGCATCAAACGAACATCATCAACCAGAAAATGTCGACGATCAGTCACCGATTTGTAAAGGACCCCTGCTCTTTCATCCAGGGGCAAACTAAGGCCGCCAACATGTGAATCGCTAATGCCGAAACTATTGGTCAAACGCAGCAATTTTTCATCAGTACTGACCTGCAACAGATTGACCCGATCAAACTCGAGCACTTCATGCAAAGCGTTACCAGTGAGCCTGTAGAGTTCTTCCGCATCCATCGAACTTTGCAGGCGGGCGGTTATTCCGTGAAAATTTCGGATGCGGGTATTAAGATCACGATATCGGCGAGCAAAATCTTCCCTCTGGCACGCAACGGTACGATGCATCTCATCCAGACGCGCGGCACGCTGATGGATCTGCTGTGATGCACGGCCGATAAAATACCCGAAAACACAAAGGACAACTGAGGTGCCTGCCCCCATGTAGAGATAATGAAAAAAATTCTCTCTGCTAACAAAAATATCTATCAGGATGCCGGAAAAAAAACTTTGCTCTGGCTGAGGGAAAAAAATAGCCCGCAGCAGCATCCAACCCACTGGCGCGGCGACACCGAGCATCAATCCCGCAAAAGCAAAAAGATAACTTCTATCTATGCCCCTGATCCCTTGCGGTCCCACCCCGAGATCGGCCCTATCTGATATTTCCATAAAAACCTGCCTGACGTAATGTCACAAATTATAGATTCGTGCGACGACTCACCAAAATACCCAAACTTTGTGCTGTAGTCACAAGCTCACCCTGAGGATCAACTCGATTTAAGTTGGCAACTGCCGATGCAATAGAGACGCCCTCGATATGGCGCCCCCTAAGGGCGACCATCTCACCAAAACGTTCAGCGGCAATCAATTCAACGGCCTTCACTCCAAAGCGCGAGGCAAGAATCCGGTCATAGGGTGTTGGTGAGCCTCCACGTTGCAGATGCCCCAAGGTAACAACACGAGTTTCCATATCGAGACAATCTTCGAGTAGAGCCCCTATCCGCTGGCCAATACCACCGAGACGCTCAACTCCCAGGTTTTCGTCCGCAGACTTTTTGAGATTTTTTTCTCCGTCAGCAGCAGAAGCCCCTTCAGCAACGACAACTATCGAAAAACGACTACCTTGCTCAGCACGATGCTTTATTGCCTGACAAAGGTCAGGGAGCGAAAAAGAAATTTCAGGAATCAGGATTGCGTCAGCACTGCCAGCAATCCCAGATTCGAGAGCTATCCATCCGGCATCGCGTCCCATAACTTCAACAACCATGACGCGATGATGACTTTCAGCTGTCGTATGTAAACGGTCGAGGGCTTCTGTCACAATTGAAACAGCGGTACTATAGCCGAAAGTAACATCGGTCGCCTGCAGATCATTATCAATCGTTTTTGGCACACCTATTACCGGCAGTCCCTTCTCAAACAAGCCTTGGGCTATCCGCAAAGTTCCATCGCCACCGACGGCGATCAAAACATCCGCGCCGAGATTACGAAAATTCTCAATCACCCGATCTGAAATATCAGTCAGCACGATCTTGCCATTATTTTCAACCGGATAAGCAAAAGGGTTACCACGGTTACTTGTACCAATAATCGTTCCACCGCGCGAAAGGATTCCACGCACGGCATCAAGGTCGAGCTCGCGCCACCTGGGCGTCTCAATCAAACCCTCAAAACCATCCTCTATCCCGATCACTCGCCAACCATAGAGTCCAACTGCAGAACGCACGACCCCGCGGATGACAGCATTTAACCCTGGACAATCGCCACCACCTGTCAATATCGCTATGGTTTTAGACAAAAGAACTCCCGTTCAAAGTTCGAAATTTGAGATTCAATTTTGAAGTCAACGTGAAATGTCGGACATGGAGCATCAAACTGTCTATTTTTTCTTTTCCGTTGCAATTGCTAATTTTACAAAGCCAGCAACTTTGGCGCTATCCATCAATTGAACAACCTCACCGTGCTTCACATCTTTGTCAGCCATTAAGAGGAAAGTTGTCTCAGCGGCCTTGTCGCCATAAGCTTCAAGGTTTTTGATCAGCTCATTGAGCTTAATTTCTTGCTGTTCAAGAAAAAGACTACCATCAGCACGCAGATAGACCCGAACCTCGTGCTGCTCTTTTTTCAGCTGTTGCGCTGATGATTTGGGCAGAGTAATCGTAAGCCCTGGCGTCTCAATAAAAGTGGTCGAAATCATAAAGAAGATCAGTAAAAGAAAAACAACATCAACCATTGGGGTCAAATCGACCCTTGGTGGTTCTGAGTGTCGCCGCCGAAAACCCATTAGCGCTGCTCACCAACAAGATCGACAATCTGCATGGTATACTCTTCCATTTCAAGGATTGAACGATCAACCCGGCTCGAAAGGTACTTGTGCAGCAAAATAGTCGGAACGGCAACTGAAAGTCCTGCCGCAGTGGTCAACAGAGCTTCTGAAATTCCACCGCCCAGTGTAGCCGGAGTCCCGGCCCCTTCACTGGCAATCACGGTGAATGCGCGGATCATCCCCAAGACCGTCCCCAGAAGTCCAAGCAATGGCGATATCGTAGCGATGGTGCCAAGCAATCCGAGATAGCGCTCAAGGGCAGCTGTTTCGCGGTGGCCAACCTCTTCAGATAGGGTTTTAAGGTGCGCACGGCTTGCGCCCTGGTGCTTTAATGGAACTTGTAGAATTCGCCCCATTGGTGTATTTGCATGCCGACAGAGCTCTAGTGCTTGCTCCCACTGACCGACGAGGGCCAGACGCTCAACTTCCTGAAATAGCGGGGCAGAAGAGCGACGCAATGAATGATAGGTCCAGACACGATCAAGAAAAATTGCCAACGCGATTATTGAGCAGATGAGGATCGGGTACATCAGAGCCCCGCCCATCTGAAAAAGTTCAAGCATCCTGATTAAATTCCCTTCTTAGTTTGATAATTTCTCAAAGAATATCACAGAGATTTTAGCTCTCCAAGGTCTATTAGAGATTTATTAAAGAATATAACAACGGGAAAGAAGCTATGATGATTGTTCGAAGGGGATATGCCTCGCGGTAATCACTTGGCCGATCTCAATCAAGCCAACACTACAGCTTTCAGCATGGCCCCGATGATCCGTAGCACTCCCCGGGTTGAAGAGGAGGGTTCGGCCGTGAAAGGCCTTGTAGGGGGTGTGGCTGTGTCCGAAAATTAAAAGGTCAATATTTTCATTGTCGAATTCTGACAAAACATTTTTGGCAACAGCATGCGGAGGCCCCCATCCATGAATCAAGCCGATTCGATGTCCAGCAATTTCAATAATTCGCGTCAGCGGCAAATCCAGTCTCGGAGCATCCATATTGCCCTGAACACTGTAGCAGGGGATGTCGTTAAAACAGCTCTCAAAATCGGCAATCACCATATCTCCAGCGTGCAAGATACAATCAACCTCGGCGAAGGGACCACCAATAAGCGAAGACGCCAGATCAATCGCGGCAGAAAGATCCAAAAGATGTGAGTCAGAGATGATCCCTAACCTGAAAATATCATCCATATATATTATCCCTTTTGAGGGAAAAGTTAACAAATCTCTAAACTCTTAAGGCCAATTTTAGCCACAATGGTCATCTTTCTAATGATTTCACAGAAACGAGTCGGGCAGCAAGAGAAGAAGTTCCCCCTTGACGACCGCACTATGCCTGCTAATCTGCTAAATACGTTAAGTATTTTAGAAATTGGCATTGCCATTGCGTGTAATATGCAATCGAATAAACAACTTGATGTATACTATATAACTTGACTTCTTTTTAGCCAGACTATAATTTTTTAGCCCGACTAAGAGTGGCAGGATCTCAGAGGTCCTGCCACTGTCTCATCAGGAGACCCGTTTAGAGAAATATTCTGCTGGTCAGAAACAGTGCCAGACACCATTTCACAGGAGGTAAATCAACATGGCAAAGAAGAGTGATGCACTTGAGTATCATAGCATGGGGCGAAAAGGAAAAATTGAGGTTATCACAACAAAACCTTGCGCAACCAGCCGTGATCTTTCGCTAGCTTACAGCCCAGGCGTTGCCGAGCCATGTCTCGAGATCGAGAAGAATCCCAACGATGCCTATGAATATACGGCTAAGGGCAATCTGGTTGCCGTTGTCAGTAACGGCACGGCCGTGCTTGGGCTAGGGAATATTGGCGCGCTGGCGGGTAAACCTGTTATGGAAGGAAAAGGAGTTCTGTTTAAGAGCTTTGCCGATGTCGATGTGTTCGATATCGAGCTTGACACCCTCGACAGTGACGAGATCATCCGCACTGTCAAACTGCTGGAGCCAACCTTCGGTGGCATCAACCTCGAAGACATCAAAGGTCCTGAGTGCTTTTATATCGAAGAAGAGCTAAAGAAGATCATGAACATCCCGGTCTTCCACGATGACCAGCACGGTACAGCCATTATCTCTGCAGCGGGAATGATCAACGCCTGCGAAATCACGGGGAAAGATATTACCAAAGCCAAGATGGTCGTCAACGGTGCCGGTGCCGCCGGTATCGCCTGTGCCAACCTTGCTATCACTATGGGGATCGATAAAAACAACGTCATCCTCTGCGACACCAAGGGGGTTATTTACAAGGGTCGAACTGAGGGGATGAACCTCTATAAGGAGCGTCTGGCAGCAGAAACTGAAGCCCGGACCCTTGAAGATGCGATGGTCGATGCTGATATATTCTTCGGTGTCTCCGCCAAGGGGGCTCTCACCGCAGAGATGCTCAAAACAATGGCCAAAGACCCGATAGTTTTTGCTATGGCCAATCCTGACCCGGAGATCACCCCACCGGAAGCGAAAGCCGTGCGTGACGATGTCATCATCGGAACCGGTCGCTCTGACTACAACAACCAGGTCAACAACGTGCTCTGCTTCCCCTTCCTCTTCCGCGGTGCACTTGATACCCATGCCAGCGCCATCAACGATGAGATGAAACTGGCCTGCGTCAAAGCTCTGGCCGAACTGGCAAAAGAAGAGGTGCCCGATTCTGTGCGCAAAGCTTATGGTGGCGCAGAGATGAAATTCGGTCGCGAATATATCATCCCTAAACCCTTCGACCCACGCGTGTTGCTACATGTTGCACCCGCGGTCGCCCAGGCGGCCATGGACAGCGGCGTTGCACGCAAGCCAATCGAGAACATGGAGAAATATGTCGAGCATCTCGAAGCGATGCAGGGCCGCTCGAAGGAAATCATGCGCTCGCTGATCAACAAGGCGAAGTCTAACCCAAAACGAGTGGTCTTCCCAGAGGGTGATGAAGAGAAAATTTTGCGCGCGGCCCAAACTCTGGTCGAAGAAGGAATCGCCAAACCGATCCTGATCGGTGACGAGGAGGAAATTAAAGCTAAGTGCGACGAAATGGGGATCGAGCTCAATGGTGGAATCACAATTGTAAACCCGAAAACCTTCGAAAGACGCGCCGACTACATCGACGAAATGTTTGCAATGCGTCAGCGCAAAGGGATCACCCGCGCTGAAGGCAAGCGCATGATCAAAAGTAACCGTAACTATTTCGGCGCCATGATGGTCCACATGGGCGATGGCGATGCGCTGCTATCGGGCATCGATCACCACTACCCTGAAACCATCCGCCCGGCACTAGAGATTATCGGTAAGCAAGATGGCCTCTCCAAGGTCCACGGCGCCTACATGATGGTCTCGAAGAAACACATCTCTTTCTTCGCCGACACCACTGTGACCATCGAACCGACCGCAGAAGAACTGGCTGAAACCGCTATCCTGACTGCCGAGGTTGCGCGTGGGTTCGATATCGAACCGAAGGTGGCTATGCTCTCCTTCTCCAACTTTGGGTCTTCTAACCACCCCTTGGTGAGTAAGGTTCAAAAAGCCACGGCCCTGGTCAAACAACAGGATCCAACGTTGGTTGTAGACGGTGAGTTACAAGCCAACGTTGCTCTTGATCCGGAGCTGGTCGAAAAACAGTACCCCTTTTCGGCCATCAAGGGCGACGCCAACGTCTTTATCTTTCCAGACCTGCAGTCAGGCAATATCAGCTATAAACTGCTGAACAAACTTGGTGACACTGAAGCGGTTGGTCCAATCCTGATGGGGATGAAAAAACCGATTCACGTCCTGCAGCGCGGAGATGATGTCTCAGATATCATCAATATGGCTGCGGTCGCTGTCGTTGACGCACAAAAACTCGAGAACTAAACAAGCAATAAATCGAACCTGCTCAAGGTGAAAGAGGGAGTTGCAAACGCAGCTTCCTCTTTCTTGTTTCTCCTTTTCTTTGAACCCTGTTTTTTGCTAGGATTGATGGCTTAATTTAGAATTTACTGGCGCAATAAAATTTCACACCTGACAGATCACAATTCTCGCCTTTTAAGGAGTGACCATGAAGTACCGCTCAACCCGTGGCCAGGTTCAAGGGATTCCATTTTCTGAAGCAGTTATGATGGGTCTTGCCGATGACGGTGGCCTGTTATTACCAGAGTCAATTCCGGTTCTTTCTGCGACTGAACTCAAACAAGCCGCCGACCTGCCCTACCCTCAATTGGCCTTGAATATCCTGTCACGCTACATCGATGACATTCCCCAAACAGATTTAAAGGAACTTATCGATCGCTCCTACGCAACTTTTGAGCACCCGGAAGTAACTCCGGTGGTGATAAAAGACAACCTCTATATCCTGGAACTTTTCCATGGTCCAACCCTGGCCTTCAAAGATGTGGCCCTGCAACTTCTTGGCAACCTCTTTGAATACCTGCTGGCTAAATCTGGCCGTCACATGAACATCATCGGTGCTACGAGTGGCGATACCGGGAGTGCGGCAATCTATGGCGTGCGCGGCAAACAGGGAATCAACATTTTCATTCTGCATCCCAAGGGGAAAGTCTCGCCCATTCAGGAGATGCAGATGACCACCGTAACTGACGAAAATGTATTCAATATCGCGGTGGAAGGAACCTTCGATGATGCACAAGCCATCGTCAAAGAGATTTTCGGTGACCTTGACTACAAACAGAAACACGCCCTGGGCGCTGTCAATTCTATCAACTGGGCGCGAGTCATGGCACAGGTCGTTTATTATTTCTACGCCTGTTTTCAGGTACAGAAACAGACCGGTTGCACAGAGGTTGAGTTCTCTGTACCCACGGGTAACTTTGGGGATATTTTCGCAGGTTACATCGCTATGCAAATGGGCCTGCCCATCAAAAAGCTGATCCTGGCCACGAATGGCAATAATATCCTGAGTCGTTTCGTTACCAAAGGTGATTATTCGGCGGCAGAAGTTCATCACAGTCTGTCACCTTCGATGGATATTCAGGTTGCAAGTAACTTTGAACGCTATCTGTTTTATCTCTATGGCAAAGATACTGCCCGCGTCAATCGGGCGATGGAAACCTTTCAAAAAGATGGTGTCCTGCCCGTTTCCAAGGAAGAACTTTCCCAGGCACAACAGATTTTCTCGGCGGCTTCGATAGATGATGCTCAAACCATTGCAACAATTGGTAGTTTTGCCGAAAAAACTGGCTACATTCTCGATCCTCACACCGCTGTTGGCGTAGAAGCCGGACGACAGGTACGTAGCGGCGACTGTCCTTTGATCTGCCTGGCGACAGCCCATCCCGCTAAATTTGGCGATGCGGTAATGCAGGCGACCGGGAAAAGCCCACACCTTCCTGCCGCCTTTGAAGGCATCGATTCCCTTGAAAGAAAACTTGAGACTATGCCGGCGAACATTAAAGCGATTAAACATTATGTTGATCGGCATGCCCTGACTTAATTCCCCGGCGTATCAATTTCATATAAAAAGTCCCCGTGAATCACCAGCGGGGACTTTTTATGTTTAACTAACCAAAATGATCGCAGTAACCCTTTGTAGAAAGGACATTCAGTATGCTCGACAATCTGACTCAGGAAAACATTTTAGCTCTCCTCCTGCAGTATGCCCTGCCCCTCTTCTGGGCTCTATGCATTCTAGTTTTAGGTCGGTTTATCGCAAAGATCCTGACTGGCATTATTCGCCGAGCCATGAGCCGAGCCGGCATCGATGTGACCCTGATCAGCTTCACCACCAATGTTGCCTTTATCGCAATGATGGCTTTTGTCTTTATCGCAGCGCTGGGGAAACTGGGGGTTGAAACGACCTCTTTTGCTGCGCTCCTGGCCGCTGCAGGCCTTGCCATTGGCCTTTCTCTGCAAGGCTCCCTCTCAAATTTCGCTTCTGGGGTAATTCTGATTCTGTTCCGCCCATTCAAAGCCGGAGATTTTGTCGAGGCGGGTGGCGTCGCTGGGATTATCGAAGAAATCCACATCTTCAACACCAAAATTCGTAGTGGTGACAACAAGCAAATTATCGTGCCTAACGGACACATCACCGGCAACAACATCGTCAACTATTCGGCTAAAGAGACGCGGCGAATCGATATAATTATCGGTGTCAGCTACAAAGACGACCTGAAGAAAGTTCGTGCGGTTCTTGAAGAGATTCTGACTGAGGAACCGCGTGTATTGAAAGATCCGCTTCCGGTTATCGGGCTTTTAGAATTGGGAGAGAGCAGCATTAATTTTGCGGTCCGCCCCTGGGTGGCTACGGGTGATTACTGGCCGGTCCTGTTCAACCTTCAGGAAACGATCAAACTCCGCTTTGACGATGAGGGTATTTCGATTCCGTTCCCTCAACGCGAGCTACACATCGTATCCGGTGCTGTTGCTTGACTCAGGTAAACCCAATGCGATCATATTTCAGTTTTCAGTAATAGCCAGGAGTCCAGGGTAAATTTGTCATAAAATTTGGGAAGTAAGAGATTGGAACATCTTTAGCAACAGTAGGCCGCCCCAAGTAATAGCCCTGGACTTCTTGGCAATCACGGCTTTTCAAAAATGAAAGTTGCTCACCGGTTTCGACCCCCTCTGCGATAATGTCGAGATTAAGACGACGACTCATCGAGATAATCGCCTCGACAATAGCCTTGTTAGCCGAGTCGTTCGAAAGGTCGCGGACAAATTCCTGGGCAATTTTTATCCGATCGAATGGGAATTGTTTCAAATAGACAAGCGAAGAGAACCCTGTCCCAAAATCGTCAATCGCAAGACTCACCTTGAGGAGTTTAATATCCGTCAGGGTTGCAATCGCTTCATGAATATTGTCCATAACCGTCGTTTCTGTCAGTTCGATTTCCAGAAATTCTGGATCTAATCCGCACTCAAAGAGGGTTTGTTCAAGCATTTCAACAAAGTCTCGCCGGGCAAACTGCCGGGCTGAGATGTTAACTGCCATCCGCATTGAAGGATATCCTGAATTCTGCCAATTCTTGGCTTGTTTGCATGCAGTTTTCAGAACCCATTCTCCAAGAGGAAGAATCAATCCAGTCTCTTCCGCGACAGGGATGAATTGAGCAGGGGGGATCATTCCCTTTGTCGGATGTTTCCAGCGAACCAAAGCCTCAAAACCAACAATTTTATGTTTTTCCAAATCGAATTGCGGCTGATATACAAGAGAAAGTTCTTCTTGTTCAAGTGCGCATCTGAGACTGTTTTCCAGACTTAATTTTTCCTGCGCCCTATGTGCCATCTCTGCAGAAAAATACTGGTACATATTACAACCAGATTCTTTGGCGGCATACATTGCGGTATCGGCATTACGCAGGAGAGTGTCTTCGTCCAGGCCATCATCAGGGAAAATTGCAATTCCGATACTGGCTGAATTACTAAAATGCTTTCCATCCAATATCGCTGGGCGGGCTAGTGCTTTAAGAATTCGACTGGCAAAAATTGCGGGATCATCATCAGACATGATTCCATAAAGCAAAACAACGAATTCATCCCCTCCAAAACGACCGACGGTATCCATGTCGCGAACACATTCGCTTAACCGCTGGCCAACAATTTTCAGCAACTCATCCCCGGCCAGATGCCCAAGAGTGTCATTCACTGCCTTAAAACGATCCAGATCGATAAAAAGGACAGCAACCCTGCTCCCCTCCCTCGACCCTTTTGCCAGGTTTTGCCTAAGACGATCACGCAACAGAAATCGATTGGGCGTATTTGTAAGATGATCATAATGAGCGAGACGGTAATTTTCTCTATCTGATTTTCGGCGTTCTGTTACGTCGATGACTCCGGCCATACTTTGGAGCACCTGTCCAGCTTCATCCTTTTCAGAGGTCGCAGAAATAAGGACATCAATAACATCACCATTCTTCTTCACCATCTGATAAGGAATATCCTTGACGAAACCAACCTGAAAGAACCTAGGCAAGATTGTCTCTTCGGCGATACGACAAGAATGCTCACTTAGGTATCGAGTCAGTTTTTTCCCGATCACCTCGTCACGCTCATACCCAAGGACTTCAACCCAGAAATTGCTGACTTCAAGCAATCGACCTTCGCGATCGATCGAATGCATCATAATTGGGGTTTTAATATATAAATCTTTATAATTTGGGGAGTTGAGAGAGGAAAAGTTTTTTGTATCAGAAATCTTCAATATCCTTCTCCTCTCAACATCCAGCCCTCTAATGCTGAGAAAATAGGGGATCGAGATCAGCAGGTTGGGCGACGACAAGGGACAAGGAATTGGTTCGAAATGAGCTCAACATCTTCGCCCTTCAACCTGTCGAAAACAGGCAGGTATACCGATTGAAGCAACATTAATAATGTTTTCATTTTACAAAGAGAAAATGCTAAGTCAATTAATGCAAGTCATTATAAAATAACAATTTTTAAATAAACCCATTCCCCTCCTGAACAAAAAAATGGTAATGACCTTCACCATTTTTCATATCAAGAAAATTTATTAGGTGAAATCTGAAAGGTAAAAACTGCAATTTCAGATAGTTAGCAATTGTATATTAAAATTACAAAAAAACGTTGACAAGTCACCGCTCTCCTAGTTAACCTCCGCTCAACAATTAACGACGATTAAACAGTAGCTTACGAATAGTTACCAAAGGGAACTTAACGATTAAAAAATAAAATATAGTCTCCGATAAAGGCAAAGCCAGGGCAATCTGGCGACGCAAAGCCACGGGTCCTGAACATTGAGGATAGCCGGGTTGCCGAAGAGAGTGTTTCGCAAGCTTCTTCCTCCCCGCTTACTTCTCCAGCAACGAACGCTCACTTAGGTAACTAAAGTGAGCGTTTTTTTATGAGGAGTACTGGAAATCGCCAAAAATACATTCGCCTCACCGCTGCTGCACCAACTTCGTACCCACCTCATGGCCCTTCAGCGGAGCTTTCATGAATAGAGAACCTGTAGTTGAAGCCCATACACCTATGGATCTGGAAAGAAATGATGTTTAACCAATCATGGAAAATCATTTAAGCAGGAAAAAGGTTAAATCAATGACTAAAATATTAAAATACACACTAGCAATAAGTTGTTTTATTTTTCTCACGATGAACTTTGCATACGCTCTGGATCTTACCCTTGCATGGGACTCCAATCCTGAGCCGGATATTGCTGGATACAAACTTTACTACCAATCCGACACAGCCACCCTACCGCTTGAGGGGTTCGAGGCCTTTGAGGGAAACTCGCCCATTAACGTTGGAAAAAACAACAGCCAAACGCTGTCCGGTCTCCCTGACGGGCGGGTATACTATGTTGCGGTCAGCGCTTATAACTCAGCCGGCGTTGAAAGTGCCCTTTCAAGTATTGTCGCCAGTGAATGGGTCCCAGAACTGATCGCGCCGACTAACGATATTATTGCTGAGCCCACCGTCGAAAGGTTTATCTGGGGGTCGGCGCCACAGGGATATGATGTCACCTACACTCTATATTACGGGACCGATCCAGCTCTGCAGGTCGCCGCTGCGCCCCCCGCTCTCAAATTACCAGATATCCACATTAAACCACCAAACTTCTTCGCACTATTGTTTTTACTTGGTCTGCTTTACGCCCTGGCTAAATCGAAGAAAAAGACCTTGATCACAGGAACCATGGCGCTGATTATGGGGTTCTCGCTGGCGGCTTGCGGTGGTGGAGGCAGCACCAGCCCTGATGGCTCATTGACCGGCGGCCCTCCGTCAGCCGATGCCCCACTTATTGCTAGCGCGATGACAACTGTCTTAGCCATGGGAACAACCGACTACTACGAAGTCTATGATCTTGACCCGGCAACAACCTATTACTGGAAAGTTGTTGCGCAGGATGTTTCAAATCCAAGTTTGAGATACGAAAGCCCGACAAATTCCTTTACTACGGCGACGAATTAACACTTAGAGTTAGACTGTTATTTTCATCTTCATGTATTTGCTAACCGAAGGACAACTTAAACCGAAATGATTTTAAGTAGCTAAGAAATAAATGGAATTGTCCAAATAAAGGCTTGACCGAATAAAGCAAACAAGTTATTTTCTGAGTCAAGCTTAACTAAAACACATTAGCAATTTATTAATTTCTTACAAAGGAGCCCAGCAAAAGTTTTCTAAAATATAATCTTCGCCAATGGCAAAACCAGAGCGATCTGGTGACGCAAAGCCACGGGTCCTTAGCACATGAAGGATAGCCGGGTTGCCGAAGAGAGTGATTCGTAAGTTTTTCCCTTCCTGCTACCCTCCCCAGCAACGAACGCTCGCCTCCGGTAACGAGGCGAGCGTTTTTTGTTTGTCAAAATCACACGTCCACTAGAGGCGTAAGACAAACACAACGTTGCATTATCGCAGCACACATATTTAGTTACCTCTGAAAAGAGCAAACCATGGGAAACCATGGGGCGCAGAACTACGGGGCTTCCAGGGAACATCTCTGAAGTCAGCCGGGTCGCCAGAGCACAATCCTGGCGGCCCGTTTTTTTTACGGATCCGCTGATCAAACAAAGGTAGAGAGGATCCAAAATGATTACAGTTCACACCATCGGAAAACTTCTTATGACTCTAGGCATAATTATATTATGTGTTGTGAGTCAGGCCTCAGCCAAAGATATCAACCTTGCCTGGGACCCGAATCCAGAATCTGATATTGCCGGCTACAAGGTTTACTATGGCGCAAGTTCCGGTTCCCACAATGGAACTGGCGCTATCGAAGGGGCGTCACCAATCGATGTTGGCAACACAACAACCGCCTATCTCACCGGCCTCGATGATACCAAAGTACAGTTCATCGCGGTGTCGGCATATAATTTCAATGGGCTGGAAAGCATTCACTCCGCAGAAGTCAAATCCCCTGCCCTGACCAGCATTGATTTCGATGCTGACGGCTTCGATCAAGCCGTTGACTGCAACGATTATGATGCCCAGATCAATCCATCCATGACCGAAATCCTCTATAATGGGATCGACGAAAACTGCAACGGCATGGCCGATGACAACCCACCGGTGGCACCTAACCTGCTCTCAATCCCACAAGATAACTGGACCCTGCTCTATGTTGATAGCGAAGATTTAGTCCAACGCACAGAGTTCCCTCTGGCGCGAAAAGCTGTGTACGCCTTTGACGGCGATGCCAATACCATGTGGCATACCAAATGGAGCGGTGGCAGCGATGCCATGCCTCACGAATTCCAGATCGACCTGGGCACCGTATATGACATTGCGGGCATCCGGTATCTGCCGCGCCAGGACGGTGGCATCAACGGCACCATCGCTAAATACGAAATTTACATCAGCACCGACGGTGTTGTCTGGGGCTCTCCGGTCGCAAGCGGAACCTTCGCCAACAACACCCTCGAAAAAGAAGTCCTGCTGCCAGTAACGAGCTCACGGCATCTCCGCCTGCGTATCCTGAGTGAAGTCAATGGTAAACCCTGGACCTCGATGGCCGAACTTCAGGTGCTAACCCCTAGTATTCCGACCGCTCTACCTCCGACCGTCTGCACCGACGCCGACAAGGACAGTTTTGCTGTCGAAGGTGGATCTTGCGGCGCGGTCGACTTCAACGATGCTGATCCCAATTGCTACCCGGGTGCCCCTGAGATTGCCTACAATGGCGTCGATGAAAACGGCAACGGCATGGCCGATGACGATGATCTCGATCAAGATGGCTACAAACTGGCCACGGACTGTAACGACAACGATCTCTCGATCAACCCCGGCGCAAAAGAAGTTCCCTACAACGGGATCGATGAAAACTGTAACGGCATGGCCGATGATAACGATCTGGACCAAGATGGCTACAAACTGTCAACGGACTGCAACGACAACAACCCATCTATCAACCCTGGCGTGTTCGAAATTACCGGCAACGGAATCGACGAAAACTGCAACGGCATGGCTGACGACACCGTTATCCCACCTTCGGTCCTGCTACCCATTCCGCAATCCAACTGGACGCTGAAATATGCGGACAGCCAGGACTTTGTCAAACGGACTGAATTCCCCTTGGGCCGTGAAGCTATCTTCGCCTTCGACGGTGACAGCAACACCATATGGCACACACAGTGGAGCGGCGGTCACGATCCTATCCCGCATGAAATCCAGATCGACCTTGGCCAAACCACCATGCTCGAAGGCTTCCGTTACCTGCCCCGCCAAGACGGCGGCATTAATGGTACCGTTGCTCAGTACGAATTCTATGTAAGCACCGATGGCAGCAACTGGGGAACCGCCGTTGCAGCAGGCAGCTTCAGCGCCGACACCCATGAGAAAGAGGTACTCTTTAACCAGCACAACGCTCGCTATGTAAAATTTCGGGCAATAAAAGAAGTCAATGGCAACCCTTGGACCTCAGTTGCGGAGTTGAAGATCCTCTCTTCCACGATTCCGACCATTGAACCACCGGTGATTTGCACCGATGCTGACGCTGACGGCTTTGCGATTGAAGGTGAACCCTGCGGCCCGATTGACTTCAATGATTCTTATGCCAAGGCCTATCCTGGAGCACCTGAGATCGTCTATAATGGTTTGGATGAAAATGGCAATGGCATGGTCGATGATGATGATCTTGATCAGGATGGCTACAAACTTGCCATCGACTGCGATGACAACAACCCACTGATCAACCCTGGCATGCCTGAGATCCCCTACAACGGGATCGATGAAAACTGTAACGGCATGACCGACGATGATGACCTTGATCTCGACGGCTACAAGCTGGCCAACGACTGTAACGACAACAATCAGCAGATCAACCCAGGCATGCCAGAAATCACCGGCAATGGAGTGGATGAAAACTGCAACGGTATGACAGACGATAAAGTTGTAAGCGTATCTGCATTACAGCCCATCCCACAAACCAACTGGACGCTGCGCTATGCAGACAGCCAAGATCTAGTCAAACGGACTGAATTCCCTCAGGGCCGTGAAGCCATCTTCGCCTTCGACGGTGACGCCAGCACCATGTGGCACACCCAATGGAGCGGTGGCAGCGCTCCGATCCCCCACGAAATCCAGATCGACCTGGGTCAAGCCTACAACGTTGGCGGACTCCGCTACCTGCCTCGCCAAGATGGTGGCATCAACGGCACCATCGCCCAATACGAAATCTACGTCAGTGCCAATGGCACCAACTGGGCGACTGCCGTGGCAAAGGGCAACTTCAACAACAACACGTTAGAGAAGGAAGTCACCTTCCCTCTGACAAATGCACGCTACGTCCGCCTCAAGGCACTCAAAGAAGTCAACGGCAAGCCTTGGACATCAGCCGCAGAAATCAATGTTCTGGCAACCAACGTGTCGGCCGGTCCAGCCCTGGTGCCACAAACCAACTGGACACTAAAATATGCTGACAGCCAAGACTTTGTGAAGCGCACCGAGTTCCCTCAGGGACGTGAAGCCACATTCGCCTTCGACGGTGACATCAACACCATGTGGCACACCCAATGGAGCGGTGGCCACGACCCAATCCCCCACGAAATCCAGATCGATCTGGGTCAAACCTATGCACTCAGTGGCTTCCGCTACCTACCCCGCCAAGATGGCGGTATCAACGGAACCATTGCCCAGTATTTATTCTATGTCAGTGCAGACGGCACGAACTGGACCCCAGTTGCGGAGGGGGTTTTCGCGAACGACGTAAATGAAAAAGAAGTTAGTTTTTCGACAACAAATGGACGTTATATCAAGTTAACAGCTTTAGCGGAGATGAACGGGAATCCTTGGACTTCTGTGGCTGAGATTAATGTGCTTTCGGTATCTTCATCTCACTGATTGACTGGAAGATACTATCCTGAAATAGAAGTTTCGAACTGATTAATAGTGAAAAATCATATAGATATTGGAGTATGACCATGATCAATAAATACAAAAAAATTACTCACAAAAAATGGATCAAAGAACAGCAAGAGACAAGAACAAGAGGATACAAACAAGGAGGAATTTACATGTGGTACAGCATCATTACTCTTTTACTTTTGGCTTTTTGTGGCGTTGGAACTTCCAATAGTTGGGCGGCACCAACCATCAATTCAGTAAGTGGAAATATCAACCATAAACAGATAATAACAATAGTTGGCTCTGGTTATGGAGTAAAATCACCTGCAGCACCACTGCTCTGGGACACTTTTGAACAAGGGACAAATGGTGGTGCGCTATCTGCTGATCCACACTGGGTAAAATATAACGGACCCGGAAGCACTACTGGTGGTTATTTCAACAATACAGAATCTTATAGCGGAACTCTGTCCGCATATAACAGGACGACTGGTCCATCTGCTTCTAACCCTGTTAACCTACATTTCAATACAAGCAATTTCTTTTTTAAACCAACAGACAAAATATATTATAGTTATATGTCAAAATATATAGTTACTGGTGATAGTTATGGTGTGCTTAAGAATGGTCGCTCTAATGCCAGCCCAAACACATACAACGGACCTGGTGATATATACTTCAGTAGTGGTCAATCACGGTTTGAAAAAGCCTTAGGGCAGTATGGACCGATAATTTGGCACAGTGGATTAAATAGCCCGAACTGGACAAGACACGAAATATACAAAAGTAATTCAACGCCAGGAGTGGCTGATGGAGGTGTCTGGATGGCCATTGGCAATAAAGTTGTTAGGAACGAAAAGAATATAGTAACAAGAGCCACCGGCGAATCTTTCAAACAAACCAACATTATTTTAGGCCTCATGTTTGCTAACGCGCGCAATAACGGAGACCACAGGATCTGGATAGACGATGTTTACGTTGATAACACCAAGGCACGGGTCGAACTTGGAAATGCCCCTAGCTTTACTAGCAGTACTCACAGAGAAATACAGGTTCCAACTTACTGGTCACCCAATTCGATAAATGTAAATGTGAATTCAGGATCATTTAATAGCGGTGAAAAAGTGTATCTTTTTGTTATCGACTCCAACGGAAATGCGTCAACTGGATATCCAGTTACGATAGGTACTGGGAGCGGTGTCGCTGTCGTTGCCCCAGTGGTCGACCCAATTATTACCCCAGTGGTCGACCCAACTCCAACGCCGCCGGCAAACTTGCATATTACGCTTCCATAATTACAGATTATATTTTGGGATAGGTGCTAAAGCTAAAGGCCCTGCTTTAAAGCAGGGCCTTTAATAAAACCAAGACCATTTTTTTAAAAATGAGGGGAAAAGCAGACAATAAATATTACAAATAATGCCTATCGCACGCCCTAACAAATAAGAAAAACTTATAGGGATTAATTGTAAAAAATATATATAATTATTTGATCTGAAACAAAAGTATGTGGCCAACAAAACAGAAAGTAAAACAATAACTAACAATAAGATGAAGGTAATCATTAAATTTCCATAAAATAATTCTACAAAAATCATAGAAAATACTATCAAAAAAAATAATGAAATCCAAAAAGGTTTATAGTAGTGATCAAACATCAAGGTGTCAAACATGCTCTTGGAGTACCACATTTCTTTTTTTATTTTTTTATAAAGGGTATTTGCCTCTCCATAATGGACAACCAATAAATTAGGGGCTGGTACGACCTTATTATTATAAGAAACACGACGGCCTAAGTCATAATCTTCCGATGTTTCAATATGCTCCCTAAACCCCCCTACCTCCTGAAAAAGATTCTTAGAAATAAAGAAATTAGCACCGTGAACGAAACAGGTACCGAGCTTATGTCCAGACCGAGTTGAATGCCAAGCCTTTTCAACCCAAGTACCATTTGGCGGAGGCTGACAACTGCCTGACAATAATACCGGGGAAGAATAACTTTCCACCAGCTCAACACCTGACTGTAACCAATCCAAGGGTGGTTCACAGTCACTGTCAATAAAGGCAAGGATATTCCCTCTCGCCAGACTCACGCCAAGATTACGAACAGTCGCAATCGACACACCTTGTGGCTGTTGAACAATTTTTAACGGCACAGGATAATTTTCTATTATGCCGCATAGAATCTTATGCGTGTCATCGGTTGAGCCATTATTAACAACAATTACTTCGTAACCATCACGTAATGTCTGACAAGCCAAAGCACACAACAACTTCGAAAGCGTTTGTTCAGCATTATAAGCAGGGATAACGACACTGACGCGACACATGATTAAACTTCTCTCTTAACAACACGTAATTTTCCGGAAGCTTCACGCATGATTTTCTCAACATTTTCAAAATGAATAACAACTTGCGAGTCAAAATGTTTTTGTATTCGCTGGTGTATAAATGGCTTCAAGTTAGAAAAATCATCTTCGTTTGCAACAATCCGAATCGTCAATTCTCCACTTCGACCCTGCTCAAATTGCACACCGTCAACATGCATGCCCTGTTTTTTTGCGTCTTCAATGATATATAGAAAAAACTCGCCATGAAACTTCCGACCGACAGTATTCACTAAACTGTCATATGCTCGACCATAAATATATTCGAGAACAGGCAAAGTCCGTCCGCAAGGACATAATTCATTAGCCAGCACACCCCAATCAGCCAAGCGGTAACGGATCAAGGGCATCGCCGTATTTGACAAATCTGTTACAACAAGCTCTCCAGCTACTTCAGCGGGTACCAGTTGGCCCGTCTCGTCAACAACTTCAATAATTAAATTTTCAGCATTTATATGAAGACGACCATGTTCGCATTCATGAGCAATAGTACCAACTTCCCCACAACCATATTCATTAAAAACGCGACAAGAGAAAACTTCACTAATAAAATTTTTATCAGGCTCAGTTAACACTTCAGATGTGGTAATAACGGCCTTGGGCTTAATACGATTCTTAAAGCTTTTAGAATAATCAGCAAACTCTTTAAGCATCGACGTATAACCATAAAAATAATCTGGGCAAAATTTGCAAAGAGCAACATATGCCTTATGCCATTCATTATCTGTTCTTGAAAATGCAGAGATTCTAAAGCGATTACAAATTAAATCTGTCAACTGTGCGCGACGAAGGTCTTTACGCGAGGCAGGCACCCCCCAAAAACGACCCTGCCTATCACCAATATTCACGCCTGCCCATTGATACCCTCGCCATGTTGCAGCTAACTCCTCCCCCATAGCTTGAGAATTCTTATATACGGTCACCGGGGCACCGGT
>Ga0316202_10000373_pt1 | contig 53212 bp, 41 predicted proteins | sample 3monrhotite_MG_FD_204934 | JGI IMG/M metagenome (GOLD analysis project Ga0316202, IMG submission 204934) | Microbial mat bacterial communities from mineral coupon in-situ incubated in ocean water Damariscotta River, Maine, United States -... | ecosystem: Environmental > Aquatic > Marine >...
TAATACTTGGTTTAATGCTAACAACTATCCTGATCTTGAGGTTGAGAGGTATCGTGGGTTTTGGACTCGGGGGGCTATTTCTACTCAAACTACATCTTCAACAACCACAGCTACTACACAGACATTTACTTCAATGAATAAGTATCACAAACACAATATTAATCAGCCTACTACTGTTAATGATATTACTGGGTGGGCTGTTGATGGGAGTTTGCCGAATGCGATGTATTCATCTCAGACAGTTGTTACTAGTAGTAATGTTTATATTATTGGTGGTGATAATAATGGAGTTATATTGAATGTAATATATAGCTCACCAATTGACGCTAATGGAACAATAGGATCTTGGTCAATAAAGCTTTTACCAACTTCACTTTATGCTTCTCAAGCAGTTGTAACAAAAAATAAAGTTTATCTTTTAGGTGGGCATGATAGCTCATCATTCACAAGTGCAGTGTACAGCGCACCAATTGAAGTAAATGGTAGTATTGGAACATGGGCAACAGAAGCTAGTCTACCTGGCTCACTTGCTTATTCTCAGTCAGTTGTAACTAATAATAAAATTTATCTATTAGGTGGTTATAATGGTACAGCATATACAGATGTAGTTTATAGTGCGCCAATTGATGAAAATGGAACAATTGGAACATGGGCTACTGAAGTTAGTTTACCAGTTGCAGTTTCTTATTCGCAAGCAGTTTTAACTAAAAGTAAAGTTTATTTGCTAGGTGGATATGAAGGAACAATTGAGACAAACAATATATATAGTGCCCCAATTGATAATAGTGGGACAATTGGAACATGGTCAATTGAACCAACAAGCTTACCGCAAAAACTTTATGGATCACAATCTGTTATGACAAAAAATAGAGTTTATTTACTAGGTGGACATAATGGTTTAGCCTATTTAAACACAGCATATAGTGCACCAATTGATGACAATGGTACAATTGGTACATGGTCAGCTGGTACAAGTTTACCATCAGAAGTTGATTATTCTCAAGCTGTTGTAACTAAGAGTAAGATTTATTTATTTGGTGGAAATAATGGTACAAGTGTGAGTACAATCTATTCAGCACCATTTGCAGATGGATGGGAGATAACTGGAAATAGTTATTAACTAATTTAGAGATAGCTTTTGCTATCTCTTTGAATAATTATAAAAATCTAAAATTTACTCTAATAAACTTATCTCTTTAATAGCATCTTGACTTAGATAAGGTCTTAAAATCTCTCTTGTATGAACAATGGCTAGTTCAATATTTTTTTCATTAACAGGGCGGTTTTGAGCTTCTAAAAACGGCGTCCAAAACTGCAATGTCATAAGAATAGAATCTGTAAGATGTTCTAAAACATTTGTATATTTTGTAATTAAGATACCATTGTTAGAAAAATTTTGTAGTACTAATAAAATACGGCTTCTATGAGATATATTGTCTTTGATATATTCGTTTCTTAAAATTTCATCACGAGATAATAAAAACATAAGTTCACGTTGAAAAAATCTATATTTCCACAAAACATTAAAAATAGTCTCTTGATGCTCAATTAGTTCAGGGAGATTTTTTGGTAAAGCATCAACACTTAAAGTTAACTCTAATCGCATTTGCCTATAAAGAATTAAGACTATCTCTTCACGGTTTTTAAAGTGATAATGCAAATTACCAGGGCTTATGCCCATCTTAGCAGCAATATGATTTGTAGTTGCTGCTTGTGTATTGCTTTCATTGAACATTTCACAAGCAGTCTGCAAGATTTTATCTTTTGTTTTCATAGCGTCATTATACTAAACTAGATAGTTATTCCTTCTAATTCAAGAATCATTTTAACATCATCACCTACGGCTAAGCCGCCATTATCAAGTACCTTATTGAAATTTAAATTAAAATCTTTTCTATTTATTGTGGCACTTAAAGTAAAACCACTTTTTTTAGAACCCCATGGGTCTTTAACAAGATCACTAAGTTCTGTTACCTTGAACTCAACTTTTTTTGTAATTCCCTTTATAGTTAAATTAAATACTGCGCTGTTTCCACTATGTTTTATAAGCTCTAGTTGCATATTTGGATATTTTTTCACATTAAAAAAATCTGCTGAACGTAGGTGCTCATCACGTTTATCATCTTTTGTATTGACAGATGAAGCATTTACATTTCCAAATAGTTTGCTTAAATGTTTAGTCTGTGGATTGTATTCAAAGTTTCCATTAAATTCATCAAATGTTCCTTTTGTATAACTAACCATCATATGACGAACTTTAAAATCTACAGATGAATGCCCAGCATCAACTTTATAACTTTCGCCAAACAGTGTACCTATTGTAATTAAAGCACCAAGTGCAACTAAACTTAATTTTCTCATTTTTAATCCTTTAGAGTAATTATTCTAGAATTATAGAGCAATTACACTAATTATGTCAAGAGTAATTACTCTAATTTTGATTTTTATGTTGTTTGTGTAAAATGTTGCTTTATTGTTGAAATTTTTTAATATAAGGAAATGTGCTTGAACTTAGCAAATGATTATTTTTTACTTTATCATGGTATTCATGTTGAAAGAAAAGATGTCTTTGAAATAGAAGAAAATTTAGATTTAAGTATTAGCGCATTAATTTTAAGTATCGATAGAAATAATTGTAGTAAGTTTTTGGCACTGAAAAGTTTTGAAAAAATATCTCTTAGTTTAACTGATAATAAACCTACAAATATCGATGAAATTTACCAACTACAATTTAATATAATAGAGATGTTAAAAAGTGATGACTTTTTTACATTAAATGAAAACTTTTTATATTTAAAAGAGAATGAAATTTTGAGTGCTCAAAATAGCGAGAAGCTCCTTAGCCTATTTGAACCAGCAAAAGAGATTATAGAAGAAAAAGAGTTTGAAACATCATTTGTAGAAGAAAATAGTAGCAAACATGATTTAGAAAAATTAGCCAATGAGCTTAAAACGTTAATAGATACACAAGAGTATTTAGATGATTTGGATACTTTTTTTGATTATCTACATACACAAAAGTTTTCTATTGGAATTACAGGTGTGATGAATGCTGGAAAATCAACTCTTCTAAATGCATTGATGGGTAAAGAGCTGTTAGGAACATCAACGATTCCAGAAACTGCAAATTTGACAGTAATAAGTTACGATGCAAATCCAAGCGCAAAAGTATTTTATTGGAATGAAAAAGAGTGGCAGAAAATTGAAAAAAGTGCGCAAGATATAGCCTCTTTAAAAGAGTTTGTAGAACAGACATCTGCTCATTTTGGTAGTGAGTTAAAAGAGTATATTCAAGCTACTTCAAAAGTTGATGAGATAGATGTAGATGATTTAGCACTATATACATCTGCAGCACAGAGCGATAAAAAGTGCAATTTAGTAAAGTACGTAGAACTTGGCGCAAATTTAGACTTTTTAAGTGATGGTATTGAGATTGTTGATACTCCTGGCTTAGATGATTTAGTTGTTCAACGTGAAGAGATTACAAAAGAGTATCTCTCAAATTGTGATTTAATGATGCACCTGATGAATGTAAGTCAAAGTGCGACGCAAAAAGATATTGAGTTTATTATTGATGCTATTTTATACCAAAATGTTTCAAAACTACTTGTTGTACTTACAAGAGCAGATAGTGTTAATAAAAAAGATTTAGATGAAGTAATTGAATACACAAAAACGAGTATAAAAATAAAACTTTCAGAGCTAAATAAGAGTTCACAACTAGAAAATATACTCTCTTCTCTTACATTTATGAGTGTCTCAGCAAAGATGGCACTGCTTCATAGAACTGGTAAAGCAGAAAGTGCAATAGAGGCTGGTTACACGATAGAAAAGAGTGGTATTTTAGAGATTGAGCAGTATCTACTTAAAACTCTTTATGGCAAGACAAGTGAGAAGAATGAACTTTTTTTAAACTCAGCAAAGTATAGGCTGATTAAAATAGTAGATAGTTACACAAAGTTATTAAATTATCAATTAGCTCTTCTAGGTAAAAATGATACAGAACTAGAAGATGAATTAAAAAAGTTTCAAGAGCAAAAAGAGAATAAATTAAAAGTTGTGAAAGCCCTCGAAGAGGATGTTAGTTTTCATAAAAGTTCAGCTACTAAATATCTAGAAGCATTGAAAAGTTTTTTAGATAGTGAAATAGTTGCACTACAAAGTATCATTAAAAATCGTGTTGTTGATGATGTGCGTTACGCGTTAGAAAAGGATAAATCTGTACCTACAATTGCTAGAATAAAAGTTATAGTAGATACTGCACTTAAAGATGGGCTTATAGATATTATAAGAGATTACCGTTATAAGTTCATAAAAAAGACAAAAAGCATTGCTTCAAACATTGAGCAGAAGTATCAAGAGGAGGAGCTAAAATTATCTGAACACAGTGATGACTTTAACGTACAAGAGCTTTTTAGTGAACATTTCAACAGAAGTTTTTCAACTTCAAACAGTGATTTGCTTGTGTCAAAAATTAACACACAAGTAGCCAAAACAAAACTTTCAAAAATATCTGATTTTGACAATAGTTTACAAAATATTTTAAGTGATGAACTAGATGCTATGCAAGAGCAGATGAAAGAAAAAGCATTAGGTGTTAGTAAAACACTAATAGAAAGTTTTTTTGAAAATATAAGCGCGCCACTAAAAGAGATGAATAGAGCAGTACAGAGAGATGAAAAAGTTTTAAAAGAACAGGTTGAAAGAGTTGGTATTAGTGAGCAAGATAGAGAAAAAGAGAGGCTTAATGTTCATGAAAAAATTAAACAATTAGAGATTATTTTAAAAAAGGTTCAATTATGAATTTACTTGAACAATTTATTAAAGAGTACCACGATAGATATAAAGAGGAAAAACATGTTTATGAAAATAGTATTGAGGGGACTATTAAAAAAGTTCAAGATGCTCTTTTAGATGAGAAGTTTTTACCCTCTATTCAACTTAAAAACCTTTTTGATAAACTTTTAAGACGAGCACGTTATCCAATGGAGGTGGCAATTACAGGGCAGTTTTCATCTGGAAAATCTACATTTTTAAATGCACTTCTTACAAAAGATATTTTACCAACAGGCATAACACCAGTTACCTCAAAAGTTAATTTCATTAATTATGGGCAAGAGTACAAGTTAAAAGTTACTTACAAAAGCGGGGCACAGGAGTATCATGGGGTTGAGAATATTGCAAAGTTTACAGATCAGCGCCTTAGTGTGGAGGATATTAAATATTTGACAATTTATGCTCCTATGGAGATTTTAAAAGATATATCTTTTGTAGATACTCCAGGGTTAAATTCATTATCAGAAGATGATACAGCTACGACGCGAAAAGTTTTACGAGATGTTGAGGGTATTATTTGGCTTACTTTGATGGACAATGCTGGAAAAATTAGTGAAGCTAAGGTTTTAGAGCAGTACTTAGAGAATTTTAAAAATAAATCTTTGTGCGTGTTAAATCAAAAAGATAAATTTACAGCTAAGCAGATTGAGACAACAACCTCGTATGTAGAGGATAAATTTTCAGAATTTTTTTCAAAGGTGATTCCGATTTCTGCAAAGCAAGCATTAGAATCAAGAGTTCATCAAAAAAGTGTTTTGATTAATGATGCAACTTTAAATGTTGTAAAAAAGTTTAAAGAGAGTATCCATAAAAATTTAGACATGACAAACTTTTTTGAAGATGAGTTTAGCGAATTTAAAGATGAGATAAATAGAATTAAAAATAGAGATAATAGCAATGATTATAAAAAAATGCAAGAATCAAATATCTCTGCAGTTCTTGATTTTATCGAAGATGTTATCCGTCCTGCTGCAATAGAATCAAAAGCTTATACTATTAAAAAAGAGTTGAGATCAATTTGCGATATTTTAGTAAAAGAGTATGAGACTACTGTTGGTGTTTATGAGAGTTTAGAATCTATTTTAAAAGAGCAAGAGCAGATTATACTTGGTGCTTTAAATAAGATTCATGAGAAAAATTTGAAAAAATTAGTGAGTGTATTTAATTCGTTAGAAATTATTTTAGAGGAGATAGCAAGAGAGATATTATCAAATATAAAACGAGTGCAAAAATATCGCTATAAAGAGGAAGAGGGTGGCTTTTTAAATAAAATTAAAATAGAAAAACATCAGTATGAAACATATGACATAGATAGTGACACAATCTATAAAAATCTATTTTATGATGATCAGACGATTGATAAGATGGTTGTAAAATCTATGAAGTTACTAAAAGATATTGAAATAATGGTAGCAGCTGAGTTTAGAGATGTGTATGACTTACAAGAAAGAGCTGTAAAAAAATGGCAAGAGCCATATGAGCTTATAAAAAAGCATCGTGAGATTGCATCTGATTTAGAATTTGCAAATACAAGGATGTTTGCAGCAAAAGTTTATGAAAATATTCTGACTAGATACAGACGTGCAATAAATGGAAATATTACAGCTCTTAGAAAAAAGTTTGCATACTTTAATGGAATTTTTAGTTACAGCTACAGGCAAACTACTGGTGTGACTATTTCACATTTCGAGCAAAAAATTGCTTATGAAGTTGCTGCGTTTGAGAATGACCCAACAAAATTCACAGTCTCAATGCCAAATGAGGATGAAATTTTTGAAAGACTTCAAGCCAATTTTGGGTTTGATAAGATAGAGAGCTTTTTGACATCAGACAAGAATTATATTTATAAAATAATTGAGTATGCAAAAGATGAGTATTTAAAGATTAATATTGATAGAAGTATTTACATAAGAGAAAAAAAAGAGCTATATCTTAGTAAGTTGGAGGATATTAAAGATATAAAAAACAGTATAGTTTAATTTTTTTAATTATAGTTAAATTATATTTATGTTATTGTTAAATTAATTTTAATTATTAAGAATAGGCTTGTGATGTTGGTTGGATCAGAGTATAAAGTTATTGATACTATTCATGAAAATGAACATATCATTATTTACAGGGCATTAAGAGTTGTTGATGCTAAAAAATTTATTTTAAAGAGTGTAAAACTAGAAGCTCGTAATGAAGAAATCATTGAAGCCTTTGCTAATGAAAAGAGTATTCTTTCAAAATTAAATTCTAAAAATATAATTAAATTAATTACAATTATCTCGAATCCATCTGAATATATTCATGTATATGAAGATATTAATGGGTTATCTTTGTTTGATGTTATAAAGAGTAGACAGCTTAGTACAATTGATGTACTGAATATCGCAACTACTTTGATGAAAACAATTGAGTACATACATAAAAATGGTATTATTCATACAGGCATAAATCTAAATAATATTATCTATAATCAACAAACGAATAGAATACAGATTATTGACTTTATAGGTGCTTTTTTTGAAAGTGATGGGCAACCATCAATTTTTCTAGATGACTTAGTCAATGATGACATATTTTATGTACCTCCTGAACAAACTGGTCTGACTGAAGATAAAATTGATTTTCGAAGTGATTTTTATAGTTTAGGAATGAGTTTATATTATCTTTTTTTAGGAAATATACCATTTTATGAAAATAATAAATCAAAACTTATACATAAACAGATTGTAGTTACCCCTTTATCTCTACATAAAATTAATATATATATACCTCCAGTTATATCAAAAATTGTTGAAAAATTAATTCAAAAACAACCAAGTAAACGTTATCAAAATGCTAATTCAATTCTTTATGACTTAATACGATGTCAAGAGATGATGGAATCTAATGGTAAGATTGATGATTTTACAATTAATTCTAAAGATGTCGCTCAATTAAAGCTTAGTAATAATCTATTTGGTCGTGAAAATGATTTAGAAATATTAAAAAAATCTATTCAAAACATTAAAGATGAGAAGCGTATCGTAATATCTGTATCTGGTCACTCTGGTGTTGGAAAAACCACTCTTATAGAAGAGTATTTAACATATTTTAGTAGAGATAATATTCAGATATTAAGAGGTAAGTTTGACAAATATAAGATGTCAATACCATATTTTGCATTTAAGCAAATAGTTACTCAAGTTTATACAATTTTAATGAGTAAAAATTATAGTTTAAATGACTACAAGGTTAGTACAGCAAGTGCACAAGTTTTAAATGAAATATTTCCTGAGCTAAAAAATATTTTTGTTACAAAAAATGAGACTTTTCACTCCTTTAGAGATAGTATAGTCGATAGGCTACCTTTTGCAGTTTCAGAAATGTTTAGTATGTTATCTAGTAAGTCATTGCCTCTAATAATATTTATAGATGACTTTCAGTGGGCAGATGATGCATCTGTTATGCTTATAAAAAAAACAATTTTAAATTCAAGTAACAAAAACTTACACTTTATTGTAACGTATCGCGATAATGAAATAGAAGATAATCGATATGCTTCTGATTTAGCTGATGATTTAGGAAGCAAAAAGAGTTATAATTTTTTTAATATAAAGCTGTTATCGCTTCAAAAAAGTATTATTCTTAAAATGTTACAAGATATGTTATCTTTGCAAGAAAAGGATGTGAAGGCTCTAAATGAAATAGTGTATAGTAAAACAGATGGTAATCCTTTTTATGTTAAGACTTTTTTATCATATTTAATTGACAACAAAGAGTTTAAATTTAGTGCTAGAAAGTGGGTTTATAAGACTTCTTCAATTGAGAAATATAGCTCTAGTGTAAATATTGCATTAATTATCAATAATAAATTTAATAAATTATCTAATAAGCAGAAGCTCTATCTTCAGTATATTGCAATTTTAGATAATGATCTTAATTTAAATATGACATTTGATATGATGGAATCTTTTGGATACTCAAATACTTTTATGAAAAATATAAAATCTCATGGTTTCATTCAAAGATATAGCGATTGTTATAAGTTTTCACATGATCAAATTCAGCAACATATTGTTAACTCAATTGAGCCTTCTTTAAAAAGAGGTTTACACTTTAGGATAGGGCACTATTTAGAGAAGATTTACTTAGCTGGTAAATATGTAGATATTACAACTGTCGTTAACCATCTTAACAATGCTTATTTGGAAAAGAGGTTGCCTATAAAGCTATTTAAGTTAAATGTGAGGGCATTAGATGAGGTGTTGTTTAATGGTTCTTACACAATTGCATTAAATAAACTGCAATGGATAGTGCGCAATTTTGACATAGAGTTTTTATTTACAAAAAGTAGAAGCAGTACTTTTTTATTCTATTATTTGGAGGTGAAAATACTCTACATTAACTCTTTTTTAGATATTGCTTATACTAAGATTAAAGAGTTAATTAATAGAAGTAAAAATTCTACAGAAAAATTAAAATGCTATACAGTATTTAAAAATATATCTATTACTGATGGTAAACATTTTGATGAGGTTATCGCTTTTGGAAATGAATTATTTGAAGAATTTGGGTTAGAGGTACCCAAAAGAGGAAAAAAAATTGAAAATGAGGTACAAAGACTAAACAATAAAATCATAAAACATTCTTTATTTGAAAATCCAAATAATATTATTAATGTTGCTATACTTAAAAATAAACAAAAAAAGGTGATAATTGAATTATTAGTAGATTACTGGGAGATTGCTTACTATAAAGCTGATATAGTATTGATGAAGTGGGCATCTTTAACTATTGTAGACTACTCTTTTAGATATGGTAACTGTGCATCATCGACGTTTGGTTATGTTTTATATGGAGCACAGTTGGTTTCAGAAAAAAAATATAAAGATGGCTACCTGTTTGGCGAAGTAGCTATAAAGTTAAATTCTTCTCAGAATGACTATAATATGCTTCCTAAAATACATAATTATGTTGCAAATTTTATAAATCCATATATTAAACCACTATCTTCAAACGTTACCTTATACAAAAAAAGTTTACTTCAGAGTAAAAAAAATGGCGATATTGTATTTGGAACATGGGCAAATTTCTTGATGCACTTCTCTGATTACCTATCAGGGACTCCACTTACAATTGTATATGAACGTATGACTCAAGAGAGTAGCTTTATATTAGAATCTGGTGATAAAAAGATGATTGCTATTTTCAATATTTTAAGTAACTCAATAAAGTTTATACAAGGTGGTCCTAAAGATAAAGATGAAAAATATGCAGTTAAAATGTGGCAACAAGAAAATTTTTATCCAGCACTAGCATGGTATGCAATTATTAAGGCACAAAACTGCTATCTATATGCTCGTTTTGATGATGGCCTAGGTTATTTGAAAAAGTATGTTCATTCAGAAGATAATGAAGTTATTATGTTCCCAAAAATAAGACTTCATTTTTTACGAGCTCTACTACTCTTAGCAAAAACTGAAATATTAGATAATGATGAACGTAAAGTATTAGAATCTGATTTGTGTGCATTAAAGACCTATATAGAATCATCTCCAAGAACTTTTAAGTTTGAAAAACTTTTATTAAAAGCTGAAAAATCAAAACATAATAAATCAACTTGGGAGGTAGCAAAGCTGTATGATGATGCTATTGAAGAGGCAGAAAAATGTAATAATAGTTTTTATATCTCTCTTAGCGGATTATGTGTGAGTAGGTTTTGGGAAAATATTTACTATAAAGATGTTAGTGAATTTTATTTTGCCAAGTCTATTGTTGGACTTAAGCAGTGGGGTGCATATGCTCTTATAAAATATCTTAAAGAGAATAAAGATGTTATGAGCGAAGAGATAAATCATGAAGCAAATAATTTTCTAAAGAGTCCATCCACTCAAATTGAGAAAATAAATACAAAAAGTTTACTAAACTCTTTTAATGCTATTTCTCAAGCTCAGGATAATAAAGATCTAATAGCTACATTAATGAAAATAATTTTAGAATATGCAGTTGCAAGTAGAATGGTACTGATTTTAAAAGAGGATGATGAGTTTAAGATAAAAGCAGAGTATGACTTTGAAGAAGATAGAATAGAATTTTTAGACGATTTAGTAATTAAAAGTAATATAATTCCTGAGAGTGTTATTAGATATGCTATTAATACTGAACATTCAGTTGTACTATCAAAGCCTTTTGAAAATAAACAATTTGAGTTTGATGAGTACATCATTAAGAGCAAACCAGCTTTAACTATAGCTATACCTGCTATGATTGAGGGCTCTATAAATGGGGTACTCTACTTAGAGAATAGACAAGTCGTTACGGCATTATCTACAGATAATATAAAAATTTTAGAATTTTTATTAACTCAAGCCTCTATTGTTTATAAGAATACAACTATATATGAAGTGCTTAAAAAAAATGAAGATAAACTCAATAAAGCTCAACAACTTTCTCATGTAGGTAGTTGGCAATATTTTTCTGAATCTAACTCTATTATTTGGTCAGCAGAGACCTATAGAATTTATGAACTTGCACCTTTTAGTATAGAAATTGATTATGATTGGTTTATATCGCACCTACATCCAGATGATGTGAACTATATTTTAGAATCTGCAGAAAAAACATTGAGTGAAAATTCTGTATATGATGTAACACATAGAATAATAACAGTAACTGGTAAAGAGAAAATTGTTCATCAGCTAGCTGAATCATCAGCATGTGGTGTTAATCAGTGTATGTCAGGAACAATACAAGATATTACTCAAGCAAAACATGATGAGGATATAATATCTCGTCTTTCTCAAGTTGTTAATCAAAATCCATTTACCACTATAATTACAGATCAAATGGGAACTATAGAGTATGTAAATACCAAATGTGAACTAATGACAGGTTATAGTCAAAAAGAGTTGGTTGGTAGGAGAATGAATATCTTTAAGTCAGGTGTGCACTCTAAAGTATTTTATGCTGGTTTATGGCAAACAGTTTCTAGAGATAAACAAATTTGGAGAGGTACAATTATTAATAAGATGAAGAGTGGTAAAAACATAGATTGTCTATCCACTATTTTTCCGATATTAAATAAGAGTAGTCAAGTTATTAATTTTGTTACTATTCAAGAAGATATTACTGAACAAAACATTAAAGATAAACTTTTCTTAATGCAGACGCGTCAGGCTCAGATGGGAGAGATGCTCTCAATGATTGCTCATCAATGGAGGCAACCACTATCTATAATTAGTTCTTTAGTTAATAAGGAGCGTGTTAATATTGAACTTGATATAATAAGTACTGATAAAGTTTCTCAATCATTTGATAATATTGAAACGCAAGTTCAGCATCTTTCTCAGACAATAAGTGACTTTAGAGATTTTTTCAAACCTGATAAAGAGGCTGTTTTAACTAATAATCCAACTATCATAACTAAGTCGTTGAAGTTGGTAGAATATTCATTGAAAATTAAAAATATTAATATAGAGATTAATCATAAATCTGAATTAGTGTATAAAACATTTGAACATGAGATAGTACAGGTAATAATTAATTTATTAAAAAACTCGCAAGATGCTTTTTCTGAATATGATATTTCAGACAAATATATCAAGTTAACTACTGATATTAAAGATGAAACATCTATTATATATGTTGAAGATAATGCTAAAGGTATTGATAAGAATGTTATTGATACTCTATTCTTAGCATATGTTTCTACCAAAGATAAGAAGAATGGAACAGGGCTAGGGTTATATATGAGTAAAACAATAATTGAACAGCATTGTAAAGGTTCATTAAGTTTTGAAAATATAAAAGATGGTGTAAGATTTACAATAGAAATACCATTTGAAAGGTAGATATGAAGTACTCAAAATTAATTCAATCTTTAAAAAATGAGTGTTATTCATTGAAACTATTATATGTAGAAGATGATATAGAACTATGTGATAACACATATAATATACTTAAGCCCTTTTTTAAATCAGTTTCTATTGCTAATAATGGAGAAGATGGTCTTAATATTTACAAGAATGGATTATTTGATATTGTTTTGACAGATATTTTAATGCCAAAGATGGATGGGCGTGAAATGTCACGAATAATTAGAAGTATTAATTCTCGTCAAGTTATTATAATTATGTCAGCACATGAAGATTCAGAGTACTTTTTAGAACTGATTGACATTGGAATTCACAAATTTATTCCTAAGCCGCCAAGCTTGACACATCTTTTTAGAGCTATAACTGAAGCAGCGATTGATATTAATAATGCTAAAAAAGTTGCAAAATTATCCAAAGAGATGAAAGAGGATTTACGAGATAGCAAAGATTTGTTACGTAATATTATTGAGACTATTCCAGTTCGTATTTTTTGGAAAGATATAAACTCAATTTACTTAGGATGTAACACTCTTTTTGCAAATGATGCTGGAGCTAAAAGTCAAAATGAGATTATTGGTAAAAGAGATTTAGACTTGTCTTGGAGTAATCAAGCACAAGACTATGTTGCAGATGATTTTCATGTTATAAATACTAAAAAAGAGAAGATAAACATTGAAGAGAAACAGACAAAAGCAGATGGAAAAATTGTTTGGTTATCAACTTCAAAAGTACCTTTAAGGTCTGAAAATGGAAAAGTTGTTGGTATATTGGGTATCTATTTTGATATAACAGAGCGTAAAAATGCTCAAAATGAGTTAGTTGGATATAAAGACAAGTTAGAGGGTTTAGTGTCAGTACGTACAGAAGAGCTAGAACGTTCAATAGTTGAACTTACTAATGCCCAAAAACAGCTAATAGAATCCGAAAAAATGGCCTCATTAGGCTCTTTAGTCGCAGGTGTAGCTCACGAAATAAATACACCAGTTGGTGTTAGCTTAACTGGAATTACTCATATTCAAACATTAACAGAGACAATTAATAAGAGCTTTAGCGATGGGAGCATAAAACAGTCAAGTTTAAGAAGTTACATTGATGATGTTATTAAACTATCTGAATCAATGCGACTATCTTTAGTTAGTGCTGCTGAACTAATTAAATCTTTTAAAAAAGTTGCAGTTGACCAAAATACTGAGCAGAAGAGAGTTTTTCATCTTCAAAATTATATTGATGATGTTCTTCTTAGCCTTAACAATATTTTAAAAAAAACAAATATTAAGATAGATAACCTTATCTCAGATGATTTAATAATAAACTCTTATCCTGGTATTTTTTCTCAGATTATGACAAATCTTATTACCAACTCAGTAATACACGCTTATGATGAAAATGAAGATGGTTTAATTGAAATAGATGCGCGTAAAATTGATGATACAGTAGAGATTATATATAAAGATAATGGAAAAGGGATGAATGAACATACTGCAAAGCATATTTATGATCCTTTCTTTACTACAAATATGGGACAAGGGGGGAGTGGGTTAGGTATGAATATTGTATTTAATTTAATAACACAAAAATTAAAAGGGACAATTGTGTGTAATAGTAAAGAAAATGTTGGTACAGACTTTAGTGTTATTATTCCATGTGAGGAATCTAATTGATGGAATTTGCTCAAGAAGATGATATTTTAGAAAAAAACAGTCTTCCATGGAAGATATTAATAGTCGATGATAATAAGCATGTGCATAGTATAACAAAAAGTGTGCTTAAAAATTTTATTTTTGATGATAGAGCTTTATATATGAAGAGTGCTTATGATTCAAAAGAGGCTTACAATATTTTAGAAAAAGATTCAGATTATGCTTTAGTCCTTTTAGATGTAGTTATGGAAACACCAGATGCTGGTCTTGTTTTGGTAAAAAAGATTAGAGAGGTTTTACATAATTCAAGTACTAGAATAGTATTGCGTACAGGTGAACCAAATAGTGCTCCTGAGACTCTTGTAATTAGTGAATATGACATACATGACTATAAAGATAAAACAGATTTGAGTGACATAAAACTTATAACTACAATAACTTCTGCTTTACGATCTTATAGAGATATTAAAAAGATTAAAGATAATGAAGCTTATCTTCAAAAAGTTGTAGATGAGAGGACTCGTGATTTAAAACTTTTAAATGAGGAGTTAGAAACAAGGGTAAAAAGTCAAATTTCATATATGATAGAACAGTATAAGTATGCTCAAATAGGTGAAACGATTGCAATGATTGCACATCAGTGGAGACAGCCTCTTGGTAGTATTAGTGCAATTGTAATAAATAATTTAACTAAATATGAACTTGAAATATTGAATTTAGAAGAAGTTAATAAAGATTTATATCGCATTCAAGATGTTTTACAACATTTGTCTTCAACAATAAATGAGTTTAGGAACTTTTTTAAACCAGTAAAAGAGAAAGAAAATTGCGATATTGAAGAGCTTATTGATAGCTCATTGAATTTAGTTGAAAGTGCTCTCTCTTTTAAAAATATTACTGTTATTAAGAACTATAAAACTTCTCCTACAATTTTAAGCTTTAAAAATGAGATTAAACAGGTTTTTTTAAATATTTTGAATAATGCAAAAGATAGTATTGAATTTATTGAAAATCCTACTATTGTTATAGATGTACGTGAAGAGGATAATTTTATTAAAGTAGCAATAGAAGATAATGGAAAAGGTATTGAAATAGAGGATATGGATAAAATATTTGAACCTTATTTCTCAACTAAGTCTAAAAATGGTACAGGCTTGGGTTTATATATGTCTAAAATGATTGTTGAAGATCACTGTCATGGGAATATAGATATTCAAAATAGTGATACTGGCGTCATTGTGAGCATATTTTTCCCAATAGATGCCTAACCTTATAAGCAGTCAATTAAGATAAATATATTTTTTATTTAACAGATATTGATGCGGTTATAGTTTTTAAATTAGAATTTTTTGCATCTACTTCAGCTATTTTGATAACATTATTTGCTTCAAGTAAAGTTAGAAGTGATTGTTTTAATTTAGAGATAGCATCTTTTTTATCTTCTGTGGAAAGATTTAGAGGTAGTTCAACTTTTGTCTGTATTAAATTGATAGAGTCTTTTTTTCTATTTGATGCAAAAACACCAAACATCAGTGCTGCTAGTACGGCTAACTCAATTGCTATAGCTATTATCACCAAGATGACATCTATGTCAATGTTATTACTTTGCATTTATTCTCCCTGTTTCATATAAATTGTTCTACTAGGAAATGCAAATGCACTTCCATTTTCCTCTATAATTCTCATAAACTCTAAATTAATTTCCTCTTTTATTGCAAGCCACTCTCCCCATTTAGTTGTTTTTGTAAAAAAGTAACAAAAAATACCTAATGAACTCTCATCAAAGTCTGTAAAGTGTATGAATATTGTACCTTGATCTATGTCACTACGTGATTTTAAATGCATTTTAATATCATCTAAAATCTTTTTCATTTGAGTGGCTGTAGTTGAGTATTCAAGACCTAGATTCATCTTGATTCTACGTTTTTTCATCTTGCTCCAGTTTGTAATTGCAGAATTTGCGAGAACTGCATTTGGAACTGTTACAAGGGCTTGTGCAAATGTTCGCACCTTTGTTGAACGAACACCAATCTCTTCAATTATACCTTCAACATCAGGAGTTTTAATCCAATCACCTTTATTGAATGGTTTATCGCTAAAGATAACTAAGGATCCAAAAAGGTTTGCCGCACTATCTTTTGCAGCAAGTGCAAATGCTAAACCACCAAGACCTAAAGAGGCAACAAAACCACTAATGTTGTAACCAAACTCCTGCATGACAGTTACAAAGGCCATTGCAATAACAATAAACTTTAGTGTTTTAATTACAAAGCCTGCTAACTCATCTGTTACATTATTGTGTATTTTTTGTGTTGCATTACGAAGAGGTTCTGTAAAGATGTCAACCGCGCGGTAAAGCGTCCAGATAACTACAACTACTACAAATGCTCTAAAAAATTTATCAAATGTTAGTTGTGCTTCTGGAGTTATTGAAATGATTAACTGCGCAAAATATATTCCAGCGAGTATTAGAGCAAGGTGAAGAGGTTTTTCAATAGTATCAAGAAGCTTGTCATCAAAGTCAGTACGTGTTTTTTGTACACCAGCTCGCAGTAAAGTAATTACAAATTTTCCTAAAAGTTTACGAAGAAGCATAAATAGTAGAAATATGCCAAGCGCACTTACCCATTTAAGAAGAGTATTGTCTAGGTATTGAACCTGTAAAATGGTGTTTAAATATTCTTGCATTCTGTAATCACCTGTTTTTAACACTAATTGTACTAAAATCTTTCAATATTTAAGGGGAAACATGCGTATATTAATTTTAATTTTTATATTGGCACTTGGGTTACATGCTAAATTAATCGAAGCAAACTATAAAGTTACATATGGATTATTAGGAACAATAGTTGAAGCTAAAGTCACTATAAATAGTGATGATGAAAATTATTGCATTGTTTTAGAAGCAGAAGCTGTGGGTTTGGCAAAGACGCTTAGTGGTGGTAGAAAAGAGTATTATGAGAGTTCAGGACACATAGAAAATGGTCTTTTTTTAACAGATAATTACACAGTTGTTAAAAAAAGAAAAACTAAAACTACAACGAGTCGTTACACTATAAAAAATGGTGAAATAAAAGTTAAAAAGTTTGTAGATGAGAAAGGTGATGTAAAAGTTAGTGAAGAGACACTAGATTATAAAGCTAAATTTGACTATCTTAGTCTATATGGAAATGTAATTTATCGTTTAGAGAATGAGAAAAAAGATAGATGGGATATTAAAACAATTGGCGGAAAAGCTGATGATAAAAAGGTAACAATTACACGTTTGGTTGATACAGAACTAAAGAAGATGAAAAAAGATTTAAAAACTGAGACAGCGCACTACCTTTTTATAAATGTACATCAGAAAATTTTCTCTTCAAAAGAGGGAATATTAAATGTTGCAATGGATAAAGATGGAATTATTCAAAAAGCAGTACTAAAAGACGTTATCTTCTTTGGAGATATTACAGGGACTCTTGTTGGTAAAACGGTTAGGTAAAATAGTCTATTAATAAAGTTGGAGTGTTGAAAAATGAATAAAAATGAGATACTAAATTATTTAAAAGAACATAAAACTGAGTTTTATAATAAGTATCAAGTTTCAAAAATTGCACTATTTGGTTCATTTGCAAGAGGTGAGAATAAAAAAGGTAGTGATATAGATATTGCAATAGAGACAAAGTTGAGTGATTATTTTTTGCTTTATGATTTAAAAGAAGAACTTGAAACTATTTTTAATACAAAAGTTGATTTAGTAAGAATTAGAGAAAAAATGAATTTGGCTTTGAAAAATAGAATTTTAAAAGATGGTATTTATGTATGATAAAAGTTTAATTTTAGAGATTTTAGAGCAGATAATTGATGCTGTTGAAATTGTTGAAGAGAGATGTGCTTCTGTAACTGATACAGACTACCTTATAGAGACTAAAGATGGTCAAAAAACACTTGATAGTATTTGTATGAAATTTATTGCTGTGGGAGAAAGTTTAAAAAATATTGATGTTATTACAAATAAAGAACTTCTTAGAGAATATAATCAAATAGAGTGGAAAAAAATAAAAGGGATACGTGACTTTATATCTCATCACTATTTTGATTTAGATGCTGAGGTTATTTATGGAATTTGTAAAAATAATATAGGTGATTTATTGGTAATATTAAGAGAAGTTTATGATGATTTATCTAAAAAATGACATTTAAAAATATAGATAAAGGCATATTATATATGCTGTTAGCATCTTTTTTATTTGCATTTATGGGTGCATTTGCAAAAGAGTTAAGCAGTCATATGAGCTCTTTAGAAGTTGTATTTTTTAGAAATATTTTTGGTGTATTACTTTTAGGGGCTACACTTTTTGGACGTCCTATGAATCATAAGGGTGGAAAGCCATTCTTACTTCTTTTTCGTGGGCTTATAGGTTTTGTTGCAGTTCTTGCTTTTTTTTATAATATCGCAAATATTGCACTTGCTGATGCAATTACATTTTCAAAAACCTCTCCAATTTTTACAGCTTTTTTTGCATGGCTATTTTTAAAAGAGAAAATTTCATCTTTTGGCTGGTTGGCACTCTTTATCGGTTTTATAGGAATTGTTTTAATTACCAAGCCAAGTGGTTTAACACTAACAAAGACCGATTTACTTGGAATATTTAGTGGAGTAGGTGCGGCACTTGCATATACTTCGGTAAAAGAGCTTAAAAAGTATTATGATACTCGTGCTATTGTTTTATCATTTACAGGTGTTGGGACAATTGGTCCAATTATTTTAATGTTAATTGCTCCATATATTGAGTCATCTAAATTAGATTTTCTTTTTGCTGAATTTGTAATGCCAAGTGGTGAACAATGGTTTAGTGTGGTTGCAATGGGTACTTTGGCAACTTTAGCACAAATATTTATGACAAAAGCTTATGGTATAAGTCAAGCTGGTTTAGTCGCTACTATAAGTTATAGTACAATTGCTTTTTCAATAATATTAGGAATACTTTTAGGCGACGCGTTTCCAACATTTGTAACAATATTGGGAATTTTATTAATTACAGTAGCTGGAATATTAGTGGCAAAAAAACCAAAAAAGGTAGAAAAATGATTTTAATAGCAGGACCATGTGTAATAGAGAGTCGTAAAGCGATACAAAAAATTGCAGAAGGTTTAAAACCAATAGCAGAACGAGACGATATTGATTTTTATTTTAAAGCTAGTTTTGATAAAGCAAATAGAACAAGTTTAGATAGTTTTAGAGGACCTGGTTTAGTTGAGGGATTAAAAATGCTCACTGAAATTAAAGAGCAGTTTGGTTATAAAATTTTAACTGACGTACATGAGAGCTCACAAGTTGAAGCTGTAGCAGAAGTTGCAGATGTGATGCAGATTCCTGCATTTTTATGTCGTCAAACTGATTTACTTGTGGCAGCTGCTAAAACAAAAGCGGTTGTAAACATTAAAAAAGGGCAGTTTATAAATCCACTAGATATGAAGTATTCACTTCTTAAAGTATTACAAACTCGTGGGGAAGACAGAGCTGAATATGAAATTTCTAAAGCTAATGATGTATGGTTAACTGAACGTGGTACAACTTTTGGCTATGGTAATCTTGTTGTAGATATGAGAGCATTACCTATTATGCGTGAAACTGCACCTGTAATTTTTGATGCAACTCATAGTGTACAGATGCCAGGTGCTGCTGGTGGTAAAAGTTCAGGTGATCGCACTAAAATTCCATACCTTGCAAGTGCTGCAGCTGCAGCTGGAGTTGATGGCTTCTTTTTTGAGACACATTACAATCCAGAAGAGGCACTTAGTGATGGCCCAAACATGGTTCCATTAGATGAGTTACCAAAATTAGTTGAACGTTTAGTGCAAATTCGCGCTGTAAATGAAGCGTACCCGATAAATTAAGACTATTTTAAATATAATTGCCCAATTTTAAAGTGCTAAGGAAATATAACAGATGAAGACTATTGAGGGAACATTACAAGTTAAAAATGACAAAAAAGTAGCGGTAATTTGTGGTCGTTTTAACCATATTATAACCGACAGACTTGTTGAGGGGGCAAAAGACTCTTATGTACGTCATGGTGGGAATGCTGATAATATCGATTTGATTTTAGTTCCAGGTGCTTTTGAGATTCCATTGGCTTTAAATAGAATTTTAAAAAATGGAAATTATGCTGGTGTATGTTGTGTTGGTGCAGTAATCCGCGGGGCTACTCCACATTTTGATTATATCTCAGCTGAATCAACAAAAGGGATAGCAAGTGCTGCACTAAACTTTGATGCAGCAGTCTCTTATGGACTGTTAACTACTGACTCAATTGAACAGGCGATTGAACGTGCTGGTAGTAAAGTTGGAAATAAAGGTTTTGAAGCGATGACTGGTTTAATAGAGATGATGAATCTATATGAAGAGATTGGTTAATGGCTACTAGAAGGCATGCTAGAGAAGCAGTAGTCGCACTGCTTTATGCCTATGATTTGGGTAATGAAGATATTAATGATTTTACTGACCAAATTTTAGAAGATCGTAAAATTCGTAATAAACAAAAAGATTTTGCTTTAAAGCTTTTTAATGGAGTATTGTCAAATTTGACGGCGTTAGATAACGCAATATCTACTCAAATTAAAGAGTGGGATTATGATAGAATTGGTTCTATTGAAAAAGCACTTTTACGTCTTGGAAGTTTTGAAATTCTATTTGAAAAGGTAGATAAAGCTGTTGTTATAAATGAAGCTATTGAAATTTCTAAAGAGTTTGGCGATGAGAAGTCTCCAAAATTTATAAATGGTGTTCTAGATAATATTAAACTTATTGAAGACGCGCCAGAAACAGAACTAAAAGATGAACAGACTATAGAAGAAAATGAAGTTAAAAAGAGTGATGATTAAAGCTCTTTTTTTAACGCTTTTTTTAACAGCGTTATCTTTTGCAAATAGCTGTATTGAGTGTCATGAGGGAATAGAACAGATACGAAGCTCAGAATCTAAGATGATGAGTGAAATTTTAAACATAGCAGATAAGGCTGGTCATTCTGGAAATGATTGTATTGTCTGTCATGGTGGGAATCCAAATGAGAAGAAAAAAGAGCTTTCTCATAGTGGAACTATTGAATTTTTTTTAAAAAATGAGGGACCAAAAAACTTCTACCCAGCACCAGCGAGTCCTTGGATAAATAAAAATACCTGCGGAATGTGTCATAAAGAGCAAGTAGGTACTCAATATAGCTCATTAATGATGAGCGAGGCTGGAAAAATTCAAGGGACATTGTGGGGGTTTGGCGGACTTAATGGCTATGCGCATGATGTTGCTAACTTTGATGTAAATGCCTCACAAGAACTTCATAAAAAACTAGGAACTAAAAAATATCTCTCTTACATGAAGAATATTCATAGTGAAAATCCTCAACTTTTTCCTAAAAACATGAAAGAGTTACCAGATGCTCCAACTGCAGACGAAGTACAAAAAAACCCACAACTTGCAGCCTATACATACATGCGTCAAGAGTGTCAAAGATGTCACACTGGAAGTAAAGGTGGAAGTAGACACCATAAAGGTGAATTTAGAGGAATTGGATGTGCATCTTGTCACATTCCATACTCAAACTCTGGGTTTTATGAGGGTAAAGATAAAAGTATAAGTAAAACTCAAAAGGGACATCTACTAGTTCATACTATACAATCTACAAGAAAAGCAAAAGTTCAAGTTCACGACAATAACTACTCCGGAATCCCAGTTGAGACCTGTACAACATGTCATAACCGTGGAAAAAGAATAGGTGTCTCTTACCAAGGTCTGATGGAATCAGCTTACCAGTCAACATGGATGGAAGATGGAAGCGCTCAACCTAAACTTCATGGAAAAAGATATTTGCATATGAAGTCAGATATTCATCAGAAAAAAGGGATGTTATGTCAAGATTGCCACACTTCAGCTGATTCTCATGGAGATGGAATGGCAGTAGGCACTACACTAGCTGCTGTAGAAATTGAGTGTCAAGATTGTCACGGGACAACTAAAGCCTACCCATGGGAACTGCCTTTAGGTTATTCAGATGAACATGATACTAAACCTGCAACTGGTAAGAGTAGAGGAGTAACGCAAACATTAAAAGAGTATCTTCAAAAAGGGACAGTTTATGATAAAAAGAATGGTTATCTTTTAACTAGTCGTGGAAATCCTTTGACAAATGCAGTACGTGAAAAAGACAATAGCGTAACAGTACATTTAGCAAGTGGAAAAGATATAAATTTACAGCCTCTAAAAAAGCTAAAAATCCAAGAAAAATTATCTGAAAAAGCACTTGTAGCTATGGATCAGATTAGTGCTCATACTGATAGATTAGAGTGTTATACATGTCATGCTACATGGGCACCACAATGTTATGGTTGTCATGTAAAGATTGACTATTCTGGTGGTAAACAAAATGTAGATTGGCTAAAGGCTAGTCACGATAAAGATTTGCATGGTACAACTGGAGATATGCGTGGAAATTTAAAAGATTATTTAGTTGATGGAAAAGTTACAGAGACTAGATCTTTTCTTCGTTTTGAAGACCCACCACTTTCACAAAATGGTGAGGGACGTATAAGTCCTACGATTCCAGGATGTCAAACAACAATCACCGTGATTGGAAAAGATGGTAAAGCCCTGCTTCAAAACCATGTTTTTAAAATTCCAAATGTAGAAGGCGCAGGCGAAGAGGGACAACTTGGAATTGATATGTCACCTGTTCAACCGCACACTATTCAAAAAGAGTCACGCTCATGTGAGAGCTGTCACTCTAATGCTAAAGCTATGGGTTATGGAATTGAGAGTGGTATGTTAATGTCAAGTCCTGCTAATGACCATATAGTTGACATTTCTACGGCAGATGGTAAACTGTTGTCTAGTAATTCGAAAATACAGATTTCAGCTGTTGAAAATCAAAATATGGATTGGTCAAGGTTTGTAGATGAGAATGGTACACAACTGCAAACTGTTGGACATCACTTTAAGCTTTCAGGTCCACTGAGTAATGAGCAACGTGCAAAACTAGATAGAAGTAATGTCTGTCTGTCATGTCATAAATCAGTACCAGATAAAGATTTAGCTGTTAGCGCTTTGCACCATGTAGCCACGATGGCAGGACTTAAAATAGATAAAAAAGAGCACGGTTCTATTTTAAATAAGATTTTACATATTGGGGCTTGGGTTCAAGTTGTTGGTATATTATTTTTGTTATTTGTAGTAATATATGGGTTAATTTTATATAGGAGAAAAAAATGAGATTAATATTTTCAATGTTTTTGTTTTTGTCAGTTATAAATGCAGCAGATTTTGTAACAAAACTAAGTCCTTATAGTGTCGATGTTACAATTGATAAACTTACTAAAATTGTAAAAGCTAAAGGTTTTACAGTTTTTACTTTAGTAAATCATACTAAGGGGGCAAAAAGTGTTGGACTTGCTTTAGCCGATCAACAAGTTTTAATTTTTGGTAATCCTAAAGTTGGTACTAAAATCATGATGAAAGATCCATTAGCTGGATTTGATTTACCAATTAAAGTTATGGTTTTTCAAGATGGTAAAAAAGTAAAACTTGTTTATAGAACAAAAGATTATTTTGAAACTCATTATTCATTAGATAGCTGTGGATCATTAAATAAAATGGCTAGTGCATTAGATAAAATTACAAATAAAGCTATAGGCAAATAATATGAGTCGTATGAGTGTAGCACAAGCTCTTAATCTAATCGAACACGCTGATTTAAAAGAGCTTGGAGAGATGGCTACAAAACGTAAGCGTGAGCTTCATCCTAAAGGTATTACGACCTTTGTTGTTGATAGAAACATTAACTATACAAACGTTTGCTGGGTTGATTGTAAGTTTTGTGCATTTTACCGACATGATAAGGCTGAGGATGCTTATGTTCTTACTTACGAGGAGATTGGGCAAAAGATTGAAGAGTTACTAGCAATTGGTGGTACTCAAATACTCTTTCAAGGTGGTGTGCATCCAAAACTTCAAATTGAGTGGTATGAAGATTTAGTAGAGTGGATTCACTCTCATTATCCAACTATTACTATTCATGGATTCTCAGCAATTGAGATTGATTATATTGCTAAAATTTCAAAAATTAGTGTGGAAGATGTTTTGACTCGACTAAAAGCAAAAGGTTTAAGTTCAATTCCAGGAGCTGGAGCTGAGATTTTAAGTGATCGTGTTCGTGATATTATTGCTCCTCGTAAAATTGATGCATCTCGTTGGATTGATATACATAGAAAGGCTCATAAGCTAGATATTAAATCAACTGCAACAATGATGTATGGTACCGTTGAAACTGATGAAGAGATTGTTCGTCACTGGGAGATGGTAAGAGATTTACAAGATGAAACTAACGGTTTTAGAGCCTTTATTATGTGGTCTTTTCAGTCAGATAACACTCAACTTAAACGTGAGATTCCAGATTTAAAAAAGACAACATCAAATAGGTATCTGCGTCTTTTAGCAGTAAGTAGGCTATTTTTAGATAATGTACCAAATATTCAGAGTTCATGGGTAACACAAGGCTCTTACATTGGTCAAACAGCACTAATGTTTGGTGCAAACGATTTAGGTTCAACTATGATGGAAGAGAATGTAGTAAAGAGTGCGGGGGCAAGTAATAGAATGGGCAGCGATGAGATGATAAGTTTGATAAAAGATATAGGTGAATACCCAGCACAAAGAAATACAGCTTATGAGATTGTGAGAGATTATGCGTAGTATAGTAATATTAATATTTTTAGGAGTAACACTAATGGCAAGTAAGATAATAAACGTTGAAGTTAAAGGTGTAAAGGTACCGATTATTTATGAACATGATGCACAGTTGCCTATAGTTTCAATGCAGTTAGTTTTAAAAAACTCTGGGACTATTAATGATGGTAATTTAAGTGGACTTGCTCGTATGAGTGCTTCAATGCTTAATGAGGGAACACTAAAAGATGGTAGTCTAGGATTTGCTAAAAAGTTAGAAGAGAAAGCAATTCATTTAGGTGCACATAGTGGTAATGAAACTTTTGTTTATGAAGTAGGTTCTTTAAAGAATGTTTTTGATGATGCAATTGTTCATTTTACTCAACTACTAAGCAATCCAAACTTAACAAAAGATGCTCTTAAAAAAGTAAAAAGAAGCACTATAGGAACTATTACTCAAAAGTTAAATGATTTTGACTATATCGCAAATACAGAGCTGAAATCTCTACTCTTTTCTGGTACTATTTTGGCAAATACATCTATTGGAACATTGCAGAGTGTAGAGGCTATTAAACTTAAAGATATTAAAAACTTTGTAAAAGATGTTCTTGTATTGGAGCGTGCTGTTGTTGTAATTGGCGGAGATATTAGCCAAGATGAAGCAAAAAATTATGCTAAAAAAGTTTTAAAAAATTTAGGACATGGTAAATTAAAAGAGTTACAACACATAGAGACTTCTAGTGATGTTAAGCGTAAAGTTGTAAAAAAAGATACTGAACAGGCATATCTCTATTTTGGTGCACCATTTAATATGAGAGCGGGAGACAGTGATTACTATAAAGCTAGAGTAGGTATTCATATTTTAGGTGCTGGTGGTTTTGGAAGTCGTTTAATGGAAGAGATTCGTGTAAAACGAGGACTTGCATACTCTGCTTATGCACGAGTTGCTGTTAATAATTCACATAGTTATTTTAGTGGGTATCTTCAAACTAAGTTAGAGAATCAAGATGAAGCGATGAAAATTGTTAAAGAAGTTATAGGTAGTTATGTAGAAAAAGGTGTTACTCAAGTTGAACTTGACGCTGCTAAAAAGTTTTTATTAGGAAGTGAACCACTTAGAGTAGAGACACTTTCACAGAGACTTTCACGTGCATTTTTAGAGTATTATAAGGGTAAAGAACTTGGATATTCACTGCAAGAGTTGGAGTATATTGAGAGGTTAGAACTCTCAGATTTAAACGAATTTATTCGCAATCATAGCGAAATTATGCAGCTTAGTGTTGCCGTTGTTACAAAATAAAGCTGACTTAGAGAAGTTCAAAAGGTTAGGAATATCCTCTGCTTTAGAACTTGCAGTTTTTGTTCCTTCTGTTTATGAGAATCGCGAGATTTTAAGTGAAGCTTTAATTGGTCAAACACAAGTTTTAGATGTTACAGTAGAATCCATTCAACAGACTCCCAAATTTCTTCGTATATCTTTCTTTAGTCATAATTTAGAGACAAATGTGGATGGAATGATTTTTAATCCACGTCCATTTCATAGAAAAGTCTTTAGAAATTCTGCAAAGATGTTAATTCATGGAAAAATTCAAAAATATAATGGTACTCTTCAGATAGCCCAACCAAAGACAGTTGAAAATTCAGGTGGCATAGTTGCTATTTATAGAACAGATTTACGAACTGATAGTATGAGAAGATTGATAGAAAAATATATAACTTTAGAGAGTTTAGATGCCTTGCCAGATGACATAATTAAAAATATTATGAGTCTGCACTATCCAACTGCTGAATTTGTAAATAATTTTATAAAAGTTGGTGAATATGAGGGTAAATATCTGTACGCATTAAAGTTTGCAGAACTATACGCATATATGTCACAACTTAAAAAAAAGCGTAGGTACTTTAACGCTTCACATATATTAAATGCAGAGTGGAAAAGTTGGGAAAAAACACTCCCCTTTAATCTTACAGATGATCAAAAACGAGCTATTGGTAAAATAGAGAAAGATTTTAGTTCAGGTATCTCTAGTCGTAGAATAGTTGTTGGAGATGTTGGTTCTGGTAAAACTATGGTTATTTTAGCATCTATTATCATGGCTCACCCATATAAAAGTATATTGATGGCTCCTACTACTTTACTTGCTAATCAGCTTTTTGAAGAAGCTTTAAAGTTTTTACCAGATGAATTTAAAATTGCACTAGTTACAAATGAGCAAAAAAAAGAGGATTTATCAAATTTTGATGTATTAATAGGGACACACGCATTGCTTTTTAGAGATTTACCAAATGTAGCACTTGTTATGGTTGATGAGCAGCATAGATTTGGAACAGCTCAAAGAAATATGTTAGAGAAATTAACAAATGATGATGCAAATACTAAACCACACTATATTCAATTCTCAGCTACTCCCATCCCACGTACTCAGGCGATGATTGATTCAAATATTATTGATGTCTCTTTAATTGAGCAGACCCCATTTAAAAGAGATATTTCAACCAAGGTTATTCAAAAACCTAACTTTAAAGACCTTTTATCACATATAAATTCAGAATTAGAGCAAAATCATCAAGTCTTAATTGTTTATCCTTTGGTGGAACAAAGTGATGCGATAGAGTATCAATCTTTAGAAGAGGCAAAAAATTTTTGGATTAAACGTTTTGAAAATGTAGCAGTTACTCATGGAAAAGATAAAAATAAGAGTGAAGTACTGAAAAACTTTAAAGATAGTGGAAATATTTTACTAGCAACTACTGTGGTAGAGGTAGGAATATCTTTACCAAGACTCTCAACTGTTGTAATTGTAGGAGCTGAGCGTTTAGGATTGGCTACTCTTCATCAATTACGTGGACGTGTAAGTCGTACTGGATTAAAAGGATATTGCTATCTTTTTACAAATTTACAAAAGAGTGCAAGATTAGAATCTTTTTCGCAAAGTAATAATGGTTTTGAGATTGCAGCACTAGATTTAAAGTTTCGTCAAAGTGGTGATTTACTTAGTGGAAATATGCAAAGTGGAAAATCTTTTAGATGGGTAAATTTAGGTGAAGATGAAAAAATTGTGAAAGATGTACAGAAACTCATACCCCAAGAAGAGGTAAGAGTAGAAAATAAGGACTAATAAAGTCCAAATTTAGCGTCAGAGCGCTTATGGATGACACGAGTTTTACCATCTATGTCGTTAAAAATCATAAATTGTTGAGCTCCCTCTTTTAGACGAGATAGTGCTTCATCTATTTCCATTGGTTTATGAAGTTCTAAATCCATAGGAACAATTTCATCTTCAAAACCATCAAGTTGTGGCTCTTCTGATGCAAGTGCTGCTGTTGTATTTTCTTCCATACCAGCATGTTTATGGTCAGTAACTTTATCGTGGTGACGACGAAGAACTTTTTGTGCGCGATCTACTGCTAAATCAACAGCTGCGTAAAGGTCTTTATCTTTGTGTTGAATAACAACTGTACCTTTATGTGCTAGGTTAATAGTAAAGTTAACACTTGTACGTTGTTTACCTTTTCTCTCATCTGAAGAGAGTATCGCAGATATAGATATTATATCTAGTTGATATTTTTGTAAGCTTTCAAAAGCGTTTTCTATGTAATGTTTTATTCCGTCCGTCAATTCCATGTGACGTCCAACGATGCTCATGTTCATCATGAACTCCTTACTAACTAATATATAGTAATTCTATCACGTTTTATCTTATAGAATTTTTTAATATGATAGAATTGTGTCAAGTAAGGAGAGATAATGCAAATAGTAATAAAATTGTTATTAATTGTGATGTCTAACTTCCTATTTGCTTCAGATGTTAGTATTAAGAGTGGTTGGCAACTTCTCGGTGCTAAAAGCAAAATAACTGATATGTCTATTTTTGATAAAGCTGGAATAATTGGAATTTTCTCCTATAAAGATAGCTCATTTATCAGCTACCCTAAAGATGCATCTTTTGAACTTATACATGAACTATTAGGTGGCGATGGTTATTGGCTAAATGCTTCTAACGATTTAACTTTAAGTTTTGATGATAGTGCAGCCTTAGAAGTAGGTGCAATATATGGTGTAAATGTTGTAAAAGGTTGGCGCCTACTTGGTGCTTTACAAGATTTATGTGTGAATCATATTTTTAATGACTCTTCAATTAAGTCTGTTTGGGCATATGATATTAATTCTGAGTGGAAGCAGTATACACCAGTAAACATAGATAAACTTATTCAAATTGCTAAAGGGCGTGGATATTGGGTTAATTCAATTTCTGATTTACAACTAATTCCATATATTGAAATTAGTGGAAATATTGTTGATGGTTATATAAAAGATGCAAGACTTGAAATTTCATCTTTAGACACAGGAAAAATACTTCCTTTCGTTACAGCTCCTACTACCTTAAATGCAATTACTTCACTGCAAAGCAAAGAGAATGGAGGTTATAAAGTATATATAAACTCAAATAGCTCTTCATCTTATGTTATTCGTACAGTAGGAGGAGATGATAAAAGTAGTGGTGAGACATTTGAGGGCGTATTAAAAGGGGTAGTTGCAAATTTAGGTTGTAGTGAAGTTAACAGTGCAGTTAGACATATTTCACCAATTAGTTCGATTGTCTCAAAGATTTTTAGTGATGCTCAAAAAGCAACCAAATCTTTACGTACAGTCAATACTTTGTTAGATGATACTGAAAAAAGGGTTGCATTACTGTTCGGTGTGGATAAAGGAGCGCTAATAAGTGATCCTATTGAACTACTACAAAGTAATGCAGTTGAAGATAAAAATAATGCGGCAAAACTTTTAAGAGGTGCGTTAATTGTTGAAAAAGTAGCAGAGGCAATTGCGAAAAGTGTTACAGATGCTTCTAATGTGAACAGTATTCAAAAAAGTATTGAGATTGCTATGGATGGTGTTGCAAAAAGTTTAGGTAATACTACTACTGATTTTAATAGCACTATGTTAGATATTACTACTTTAATAGATAATAGTGTCCTTGGGTTTAGTAATCAAAAAAGTAAAGAGAAACTAGATTCTGTAAAAGATATTTTAATGAGTACAACTCAATTTGTTCTTAATATTGATGAAGAAAAATATAAAAGTGCAGATGCACTTAATCAGATTGAGATTACTCAAAAAGCTATTGAATTAATTACTAGTAAGATTGAGCAAAAACTTCAAAATGTAGCTGTTTCAGATAGTAATTTTACAGCTCTATCAATAGAAGCAAAAAATGTTGTAAAAGCTATTTCAATTAGTGGTGGAGTAGGTGGAACGCGTGCTTTGGTTAAAAGTCAAATAGATAGATTAGCAGTGCAAAATCAAAAATTGGATATTTCAGACTTTACTGATAAATTTTTAGATGATGTGACAGTTGCTCAAAAAAGCAAACAATATAATGATATTTTTGGTGATGATATCTCAATTAAAATAATAAGTGCTGCCTCAATAGCATTTAAAGAGATTATTGAAAAGAAAATTTTGGGTGAAGTTGTAGATGGAAATGAAGTTGCGCAGATTATTGCTAAAAACATTAGTTCTTTAGAGGGAACTACTCAACAAAGTATTAACAGTAAAACTCTATCAATTAAAGATTCAATAGCAAGTGATGTTGATGTACTGATTAGTAAGTCTAAGAGTATTTCTGATGAGGTAGTATTATCTAGTGATGCTATTAAGTCTGAAAATTGGCTAGAAGAGGCTCCTCAGTTGATGTCATGGCAAGGAGCAACATCTTTTTGTGCTTCTTCATTAGCAAGATTACCAACATTAGTTGAGTTAACTAAATCATTTTCTATAAAAATAGATGGTTTTAATTCTGTACACTTTTATTGGTCATCAACAGAAGATAGTATAGATTCAAATAAAGCTTTGCGAGTATTTTTTGATTCAGGTGCAAGTACATCAACTTTAAAGTCAGATAATAGTTTTGTTAGGTGTATAAAACTATAATTTATTAATAAAAGTTTATAAAAGTTGATGTACAATGGGTATAAGTATCTACTAAAGGATATATTATGCATCATGGTGGAATTGTCTTAATTCTTTTTGTAATAGGCTCTTTAACTATTGGAGCACTTTTGAAAATGTTTATGCGCAATAGCAAGTTACCGTACACGGTGGCTCTTCTATTACTTGGAATTGGTGTTGCAAGTTTAGATAGAGCAGGTTTTATTGGTAATGAGATGCTTAGCTCAATGTTTCATCAAGTAGGTTCAATCGATCCGCATCTAATTTTATTTCTCTTTCTTCCTACACTTATTTTTGAATCAGCTTACGCAATGGAACCACATCTATTTTTTAGAATAGCTCCTCAAATTTTAGTTCTTGCTGTTATTGGTTTGATTATAGCTATGGTTTTAACTGCATTTACTGTTAGTTGGATTCTTCCTTGGGGGATTGGAACAGCACTACTATTTGGTGCGCTGATAAGTGCAACAGACCCAGTTGCAGTCGTTGCACTCTTAAAGGAGAAAAGTTCAAGAAAACGTTTAGAAACTTTGATTGATGGTGAATCTTTACTTAATGATGGAACAGCGATAGTATTCTTCTCACTATTTTATGGATTTGCACTAGGAACTACAACAGAGTTTAGTGGATTAAATGTTTTAGGAGAATTTATTTGGGTTGTAAGTGTGGGTGGTTTAACTGGTGTTGTAATTGGTTGGCTTACTCTTTACATTATAGGCAAACTATTTAATCAGCCATTAATAGAAATTACCTTGACAGTGGCTGCTGCATATCTTGTTTTTATTATTGCAGAGAGTATGCACGTTTCTGGTGTTGTAGCATTAGTGTCACTTGCACTTATGTTCTCTACAATGGGGCGGACTAGAATTTCACCTGAAGTTGGACATTTCTTGCATCAATTTTGGGAAATGATGGCGTATATGGCAAATACATTGATATTTATAATTGTTGGTATTGTTATAGCTCTTCGTATAAATATTGATGACCCGCAATTGTGGATTACACTTGGGATTTTATACATTGCTCTCACTGTTATTCGTACAGCCTCAGTAGGTGTTCTTATGCCACTACTTTCACGCATTGGAGTAGGGATAACAAAAGAGAAAGCTGGTGTACTGATTTGGGGTGGATTACGTGGGGCGGTTTCACTCTCACTTGCATTGAGTATCGCTCAAGATGAAAATATTCCAAAAGCAGTAGGTGAGCAGATACTATTTTTAACAGCAGGTATAGTTGTTCTTACGATTGTTATTAATGGTTCAACCATGGAAGCCTTGCTCCACTTTTTTGGATTAGATAAATTGCCACCTGCTAAAGAGGCATCAGTGCAAAAAGCAAGAGCTAGTTTGCATGTTCAGATGAAAAACTTTATTAAACGTTTTGAAAATAATCTGTTCTTTAGTACGATAAGTGTTGGAACATTGAACCAGTATATTGAGGATAGAACTGGTATAGCACATATACAAGAGATAAAGCATGAACAAACCAGTAATGAAGATGCAATGGTTGCTTTCATGCGTAGACTCTTGGAAATTGAAAGAAGTGATTATTGGCGTCAATTTGAAGAGGGATACATTGGCAGACAGGCAGCATTTATTTTAGATAAATCAGTAGAGCATGCACTTGATAACAATCCTGTTATTGCACCTCGTAATAATTTGAGTCCAAGTTGGAAAATACCATCAGCACCAACTATATTTTTTAAACTTCCGATTATACATGGTTATCTAGAATCATGGGTGTTTTCAAAACTTTCACTTAGTTATGATGTGGCGCGTGGATTTACAGAGGCTCAAAATGAGATGCTTAGACATTTAGATAAGTTAAGTCCAAGTGATGAGGCAAAAGCGCAAGTTGAAGGGATGATTGAACAAAATAAGAGTGAAGTTGCTATCTTTATCAAACATCTTGGTCGAGAGTATACTTCGTTGGTTGAGTCTCTTCAAGATGGTTCAGCTAGACGACTTTTACTAAACCATGAGCGTTCACTTATCTGGAAAATGGAGCATGATGGTGTACTAGAAGAGGCAGAAGCACACCATTTAATAGAGTTAGTTGAGCAACAGATGGAAACTATGTCTCATAAGAGAGATCATCAAGTGTTTAAACAAAAAGGTTAGCACATTATCTATTTGGAAACTTAAGTGGAAATCACTTAAGTTTTTATTCTAAAGTTTTATTGGAATGTAGTAACTTAACTTAAACTTTTCATCATCAGCTAAAAAGTGATTTTTATGGTAGATTGTATAAGACGGACTTGTTGTTGTTTCATATCCACTCTTTATAAGCCATTCAAAATAGACCCAGTTCATAAACTTTAAAACATCTCCATACTTACCATCGAAGTCAAATCTTGCATAAACTCCCTCTGGTATTGAAAACAGAGGAAAACTTGAACTATTAAACTCATTTTTTACACTTACGCATGCTATATAACTACACTCACTTAACGGTGTTATTGTAGGGTTGTCATGGTACAACCCAATCTGTTTAAAGTCTGTAATACTGTTACAAAGAATCCAAGTTTGCAGTTTTTGCCATGTTGTTCGGATTGAGCTATTGTATCCTTGATGGCGAATGTAGTAAGCCTTTATCTCTTTCATTTTAACGATTTTAGGACTAAGTGATGAAAAGTCAGCAGTAGAATTTGTTGCGCTTGATGACTTTTTTAAAATATCGAGTACATAATTTTTATAACCATCTTCTTTCCAAGAGCTTGGTGTCATAAAAAACTTTTCTTTAAATGACTTTATGAAAGAGGTATGCGAACTATATCCGCAGATACTTGCTATTTGTGAAATTGTAGAATTTTTATTTGTGAGAAGTAAGCTAGAAGCTTTTTGAAGTCGAATCGACTTGATACTTTCATAAATATTTTTACCAAACTCACTCTTAAATACTCTAAGCATATGAAATTTACTAATGCTTAGATTATTACTCAGCTCATCAAGGTTAATGTCAGTGTCTACATATTTATAGATGTAGTACATTATATCATTAGCAATTTTTCTATGGTTATTTAGTGTATCTTTTTTCATATTGATTTAATTATAGCAATATATATTTATATTTTGAGCAATAATAGATAATATATATAGCAATAAAGATAAAGTAATAATAATTTTCTTCTATTAAAATAGCGTTATTAATAAGGAGCGAAAATGAAAAGGTCATTTATTCGAGAGATTTTAGAGTCAATTGATTCCGAGATAATCTCTTTTGCTGGTGGTTTACCAGATGAGAAACTGTTTCCAATTGAAGATTTGAAAAAAGCAAATATTGGGTTTTATGATGATGCTAAAAATCTTCAATACTCAACTAGTATAGGAATAACTCCATTGAGAGAGAAGATTGCAAATTTCTATAATGAAGATGGTTTTGAGACAAATACTGAAAATATTTTGATAACTACGGGGAGTCAACAAGCCCTATATATTATCGCAAAATATTTTGAAAACAGTAAAATAGTGATAGAAGAGCCATCATATTTAGGTGCTGTAAATATTTTTAAAATGAATAGTCTTAAAATGCATCCTATAGAGTTAATGAACGATGGAATAGATATAGATAAATTTAAAGATGAGTTTACAAGAACAAAACTTGCTTATCTTATACCAGATTTTCAAAATCCAAAAACCTCACAATATAGCAATGCAAAAAGAGAATATATTTCAAAAATTGTTTTAAATAATGGAGGATATATTATAGAAGATTCTCCATATAGTGAGCTTTATTTTAGTGCAAAACGAAGAAGTATAAGTTCAATGATTAGCGATAACAGTCTTCATTTAGGATCATTTTCAAAAACTCTTTCCCCTAGTTTACGGATTGGATGGGTACGTGCAAATAATAGTATAATTAAAGAGTTTGTAAAAATTAAAGAGATTATAGATTTGCACAGTTGCACAATCGCACAATACACATTAAATAATTACCTAGAAAACAATTTTAAATATAAAAATCATCTTCAAACTCTTAGAGATTTATATAAAGTTAAGATGGAAAATTTTGCTTTGATGTTAAAAAAATATTTACCAGAATTTATATTTTCAAAACCTAATGGTGGGATGTTTATATTTGGGTTTATAAAAGGTATTGATACATTTGAATTAGTTCAAGAGTGCATAAAGCAAAAGGTTGTTTTTGTGCCAGCAAATCAATTTTATTTAGATAAAAAGATTAGTAACGAAATTAGGTTTAACTTTACACACTCTAGTGCCTTAGATGTAGAAAAAGGCTTGAAAAAGATAAATATAGTTTTAGCAAAAATGTCACCTACAAATTAAGCCAAAATAGTTTGGCTTAATTTGGAATTTGTTTAACAGTGGCAATACCATTTACTATAACTACAGCATAATCTAAACCGTTAAGTGTAAAAATAACTGAGCGGTCGTAATTTTGATAATTTGAATTTGTATTTGCTGATTTAATAGTTGATACTGGAACTATTGAATCATCTTTAATACGAAATAAGAATAGACCATTGATAGATTTCCAATCATTTGTTAGCTCGTTGTTGTTTTCATTTATCTGAAGGCTTGGTTCGCTTGAACTAAAACTTTTTGTTGTAGTTAGTAGTTCTGCTAGTTCAATGCCTGAATATCCATAATTACGTTGAGAGATAGGTATAGCAATAGTCTTATCGCTTGGACGGTATGTAAAAGCTTTGTGGTTATTTAGAACACTGCTTTGTGTTGAGCGTTCACCAATAACAACTTTGTCAACAATAGTTGGGTTTGCAAAGTCACTTATATCAAAAAGTTGTAGTTGTATACCTTGTGTTTGACCAAATATATTTGCATCTCGTCCAATTGAAAGAATTAAGTTATTATTTATTTGGTGAAAATAGCTAGAAAAGCCAGGAATCTTAAGCTCACCAACTTTTTTGGGATCACTTGGATTACTAAGGTTAACTGTATAGAGCGGATCTGTTCGCCTAAATGTAACTACATATGCCTTTTCTGCAAAAAAGCGTACACCAGTAATACGTTCACCAGTTTCACCAAGTCCTTTAAGCGTTCCTAAAATTTTAAGTTCTTCATCTTTATCTTCAATTGTATAGATGCGGTTGTCAGTCTCACGCCAATTATCGTTTACTGTAGTTGAAACTCTTAAAATATTTTCATACTCACTTAGACTAAATTGATTTAAAAGAGTTCCTCCTACATCAATTTTTCCCCTATATTGTAATGATTCACCAATTGCAATTTTATAAATTGTACTTCTTTTTTCTGAGACTGTTTCAGAGTAATAACGTGGATAGTTATGAGAAGCAAGATATATTGCATTTGCACTTGAATAGACTGTATAGGAGCTGGCCGTTAATGAAATACTCTCTAGATACTTTAACGTATTTATGTCAAACGTAGATATAGTTGTAATAAAAGGTTCTTGTTCTGCTTTTGGCGGGGCAAAAAAGGTTTGTGCTTTAAGAAATGATATGTTAGTGTCATTGGATATATCATATAGTGTTGGGTTTAAAAATTTATTACCAAAAATAAGAGTACTATAGTCATAGCAACCGCTATTAACTCTAGTTGACCTTAGTGTATCACTAGATGAGGAAGAGCTTGAAGCTTGTGTCTGTGTTGAGTTTGGTTGTGGTAAAAATGATGGTATAGATGGGGTTGATGGCTTGTTAACTTCACAATCAATTTTTCTATAAGTTGTTTCAATGTATGGAGAAAAACGAGAGATAATATAGAGTTTATTATTTACAATTCTACTATCTATAATGCTGCCATCAATGTCGTAATTGGCTGTCTTATTTATTGCATTAATTTTACTAACATCATAAAGTTCAATTTTACTTTTTCCTCTCCAGCTACGTGAATAATTCCATAAAGGCATATAGTTTGCTATCGATGGGTACATAACAATTAAATTACTTCCGTTTATATATAGTTCACTTGGATAGTTGTCTAATTTTATACTGTTTATAGGGTCTGTTAAGTTTTTACTCAGTCTATCAAAAGTATTTATTTTAATTGTATTGTCATTTTTTGAGAGATAAAATAGTGTTTTGCCATCATGTTTGATTATGTCTGATTCATCAACGTCTGTTTCTTGTAAATTAGTAGATGTTGCAAAACTGGTACTAACAGGAGCAATAGTGGGTGCAGCTGCACCAGTAGGGTTACTAGTTATTCCATCCGTTACAGGAAGACTAGCTGTAACGCTACCTGTGCTATATCCAGAGTAATATACTAATTGTTTACGCTCAGACACTGTTTCAAGATAATTATTAATATCTAGGTCATTATCAAACTTATAAAGCTTTGATGACTCTTTTGCAATATTTATTGTTTGTTCATTTTCACTAAAGATCCAAAATGCCTCACCAGTAGAGATGGCTTTTCTATTTTGATTACTCCATTTTTCATTTTTATATCTCCAAAGAGTATACCCATCAAAAAGTTTTGGGTAGATACTATATGGAGATGGCAAGCCAACTAGATTCCAACCTTTATTGAGATTAATATCTTCAAATCTAGTTTTTGCAATACTTGATGGTGTAATATTTAGGGATGTGTTTTTATCTACATATGCCCAAATACCCTCACTAGATTTTATGTTCCCATCTGTATGCCATTTTCCATCATAACGAAAGAGACTTGTAATTTGAGGAAACTGTTTGTTAAAGCTAGATACATTAGTATCACTTTGTAAAGCTACAACATTCCAGCCACTTACTAGGTTTAGTGTTTGGGCATTTAGCCAAATAGATACTAAAAAAATTATTGAAATTAACTTCATTAAATTCCCTTAATTGTATTTTAAAAATTAAATAAATAATATTTATATGAAATATTCTATCGTATTAATATTAAAACATTATTTTTTTACACCTTTTAAAAAGTCAAGAACAAACTGTAAGATTCGTTTTTTGTCTACAACTATTTCAGCAGTTAGAGTGAGCCCTGCAAAAAGAGGGTAGTTGTCTCCACCTTTTAGTATAGATGTACTTTTAAGTTCAACAGTAGATTCATAAACAAATTCTTGCTTTTTTTGGTCTTTTTCAGTTGAGTTTGGAGCTACTTTTATCAAAATTCCCTCTCCAACACCAAACTGTTGGTATGGATAAGCATCATATTTTATTTTAACCTCTTGAGCTAGTTTAATTTGACCTATACCTGTGTTTGGAATCTCTATTTTTGCAACTAGTGGACGATTGTCAGGAAGTATGGAAAATACTTTTATTCCAGGCTTTAGGTAATCTTTCTCATAATGTACTTCGCTAAAAGATATTACCCCATCAACTGGTGCACGGATTACATCGTATTGTGCTTTGTCACTTTTGGGATCAAAGCCTGAACTTTTGTCATACTTTAATGTTAATACTTCAATATTTCTCTTAGCATCATTAATCTCATTTTGGATGCGTTCAATCTCTATGTTTGTCTGTAAAATTTGAGATTTTGTAGAGTTTACTCTTTCATCTTGTCGAGCTTTATAGGTCTCAATGTCAGTTGTTATCTCTTCAATTTTTATTCTAGATTTTTCTAATGAATCTTTTTCCCTTAACATATCAATTTTTGAAATCAAACCATTTTGAAACATTTTTGAGAAGATGTTGTATTGCTCCATGATACGTTCAAATGATTTTTTGTAAGTTTTAAGCATGTTATTTTTTGTATTTATCTCTTTTTGGATAACAATTTTTGTACGTTCTAGCTCATTTGTACTAAGTCTAAGAACTCTATTTAGTTTTATAAGTTCACTACTTTTTAGTGATAGTAGTTCTTGAAATTTAGATAGCTCATTAAAGGTGTCAGAGTGAATATTTGTATCAAGTTGAAGTAGAATATCTCCTTTGCTTACATGCATCCCCTCGCGTGCTATAATCTTTTTAACAACTCCCTCTTTAGATGTTATTATATGTTTTATATCACCTTTTGGAACAAGCATACCCTTGGCATTTACTGTTATATCAGTTTGTCCAAAGTATGCCCAAACAATGGCAAATACAATTAAACTTAGCATTCCATAAAGTGTAGCACGAGCAAGAGAAGAGGGCATTTTACTCATAAAGCTATTTGCAATATCACTTGCAAACATTGGCGCTTGATGTTGAGTCTTTTGCGAGGATTCATTGAATATATTTTTTTGATTGTTATTTTCTTTACTCATATTAAATCCCTTATGACATTGACAGCGATTGGCTGTGTAAGTAAAAGTATAGACCACGTTTTTTAATTAGTTGATCATGGTTACCCTCTTCAACAATCGCACCTTTATCTAGAACTAAAATTTTATCTGCATTTTTTACTGTACTTAGGCGATGCGCTATTATAAAGGTTGTACGATTTTTTGTGATTGATGCTAGATTAGTCTGGATTGCTTTTTCACTCTCATTATCAAGAGCACTTGTTGCCTCATCAAAGATTAGGATTTTAGGATCCCCTATGAGTGCACGCGCAATCGCTAAGCGCTGTTTCTGCCCACCTGATAGCCCCATGCCACGTTCACCTACAACCGTGTTGTAACCCATTGGCAAATCTTTAATAAAATCATGTGCCGCTGCAAGTGTCGCAGCTTCTACTATCTCTCCAAAAGATGCGTCAGGTTTACCTAGTGCAATATTCTCTCTAATTGTTCCATTAAAGAGGTGAGTTTCTTGCAAAACTGTGCCAATTTGAGAACGAAGAGACTGAATACTCATCTGATGAATATTATAACCATCTATTAAAATTTTTCCAGAAGTTGGTGTAAAAAAACGCATTAACATATTTATGAGTGTTGTTTTTCCACTTCCACTACGTCCAATAATTGCAATAGTTTGTCCAGGAGAGGCTTCAAATGTTACATTTTTTAATATGTATTTCTCAGCCCTAGAATATGCAAAATTAACTTTTTCGAACTTAATATGACCACTTATAGTTGGTAGGTGTTGCAATGACTCTTCATCTAGTTTTTCTTCTGCTGGGAGATCATAGATATCATTTAATCTATCAACTGACATCAGTGTCTCTTGAACCTCATTCCACATTCCAAGTATCTTATTAATTGGTGCCATGACCATCATAACAATCATATTAAAAGCCATTACCTGACCAATTGTCATCTCACCTTCCATTACCAAATATGTACCATACCAGAGTAAAAGCATAATTGAAAGTGTGCGTAGCATTTGAGCTACTGCTCCAGTCATTGAGTTAATCATGGTAGCTTTTGATTTTACTTTTAAAGATTCAACATACATATCTTCCCACTTCCAGCGAGAAGTTGTCTCAGAGGCAGTAGATTTAATGGTATGAATACCGGTAATTGATTCAACTAAATAGGCATCAGCTTGAGCTGATTTTGCAAAACTTTTATTGCTCAACTTTTTTAACATTCCAGTAAAGGAGAGCGTAATAATAGTAGCCATAGAGATAAATCCCATAATCATAAGTGTCAAGTTTACATTAAATGAGAACATAACAGCAACATATACTATAAGCATTATAATATCTACAAAAAGCCCAAGAGATGAACTTGTTAGCATGTGTTGAACACGACTACTCTCATTAAAGCGTGCCATAATATCTCCAACTTTTCTTTGGTTGAAAAATCTCATTGGTAGTGAGAGAATATGTTTATAGAAACTTCCAAGCATTGACATCTGCACTTTATTACTAAGATAGGTTATTAAGTATGTTCTAAGTGCAATAGACAGACCCATAAAAATAGTTATTATAAGCATTCCGACTACTACAGTATTTAAAAGTGAGACATTTTGATGCACTATTATATTGTCAATAATTAGACGTGTAAAAATTGGAGTAGCTAGACCAAAAAGACTGACTATTAAAGATACAATGAAAATCTCTACTGTTAAACGTTTGTGAGGTCTTATGACTGATAGAAATCTATCTAGTGAAAGTGATGTCTCTTCTATAGTATTTAAATTAGAGGTGGGTTCCATTATTAAAATAAAACCATTAAAGCTTTTATTGAATATCTCTTTAGAAACTTTTATAATACCTTTTGCAGGATCTGCAATAACAACACCATTTTTATCAGCTTCATATAAAACGACATAATGGTAATCATTCCACTGAATAATTGCAGGTAGAGCTATTGAAGAGAGTTGTTCAAATGAAGCTTGCATAGCTCTTGTATTAAATCCCATTTTTTCAGCCGCATATGAGATACTAAGAAGTGTAGCACCATCAGATGTAACATTGGCAATATCTCTAATTTTTGTCATGCTAACGTGTTTGTCATACTTCTTACAAATCATTGTTATACATGCGGCTGCGCAATCACTCTCATCATTTTGTTCAATAAGTGGGTAAATAGGTGCACGAGAGCTAAAAAAGCCTTTTTTCTTTGGAATATAAGGCTCAAAATATTTACCATCTTTAGCTAATAAATCCTCTTCAGCAGGTGTTAACTCATCTACATCAGAGCGTTTTGAACCAAACTCATTACCACTTTGTTTACGCATCTTATACATCTCAATGACGTTATCTATCTTTTGGGCAAGAGCTGGTTGTGTATCAATGAGCTTTTTAAAACTATCTTTATCCATTGATACAAGTTTTAAATCTGTTAATGCTTTAATTCCAGCAGCACGAGGCGCATCATTTATAATCGCTAGCTCACCAAAAAATTGTCCCTCATCAAGTGTTAATACTATCTGATTTTTACCATCACTATTAATAATAACATCAGCTTGTCCACCAACAATTACATAAAACTTATCAGCTTCATCACCTTGTTTAAATACCCAATCTCCTTGTTTAACAACATTTTCAAATTGAAGCGATTTAATCCAGACTGATGTCTCTTTTGCACTAAGTTCTCCAAAAACAGAAAATTTTCGTAAAAATGATTGAACCGCACGGTTAAAAAGATAGTTTTGAATGTAATAACTAAAGTCGCTCTCTTTTTCTATAAGTTCCATAAAGTCAGATTTACTAAGACGCGCTAGAACTGTTTGAGTATCTGTTTTAATAGAGCTAGAAGCGGGTTCACCCTTTAAAAGAGATCGCTCACCAAAAAAATCACCTTTTCCAAGTTGAGCTATAATTATCTCTTCTTTATCAGCATTAAAATCTAGCACTTTTACTTGACCACTATAGACTAGATAAAAATACTCTCCATTATCACCTTTATTTAAAATTGTCTCTCCCATTTCATGGGAAGTTATGGAGAATTTCTCAGTTATTGCATCTAATGTTTCATCGTTAAGTGTTGCAAAAAGAGTTAAATTAGAGATAATCTTTTTTAGTTCATCATTTTGCATTTTCTTCTCCTAAAATATTTATAAACCTTGGAGGTACAATACCAACTGTTTTATATAAAGATGCTTCTGCTTTTACAAAAGCTATTTTATTGCCAATAAGGTTTAACTCACTAAGAATTAAAGCATTTTGATTAAATAGATAATCTCTGATATTTGACATACCACTTTGAAGTTTTAATTTCTCAGCTGCTAGAACTTTTTGTTGCTGCGCATATTCAGCAATTGTAAGATTTGCTATTTTTTTTGAAAAATCAAGACTATTTTTTGCATCAAGTATTTGAGCATGAATGTCATTTGTAAGTTGGGCAAGTTTAGTTTTTGTTTTTTGCAGACTTAAAGATGCTTTTTCATGTTCAGCTTTAGCACTATTATTAAATAATTCATAACTAAAGTTTAGTGCGACTAGCCAACCTTTACGTGAAAAAGTATCTAATGCATTGTAATCATCTTTAATTAGTGTTGGGCTATTGTTTGTAATTGTTCCACTTAAAGTAAGTGCAGGCTTTAGTCGTTCACGATTATACTCTTTTAAAATATCGCTAATATCAATGTTAAGTTCTGCTTTTATATAGTCTTGACGGTTGTTTAGTGCCTGTTGCATAAGAGAATCTTCTGTGTAATTATTGCTACTAATATCTGCTTTTTGTGTAGGGATTATCTTTTGTGAATACCAAGCCAGTGGAGCATTCATTGTTCGTAAAAGCTCTATCTTTGAACTATTAAATGCTTGTTCAGTTGCACTTATTTGACGTCTTTTAGATAGAACATCTGCTTCAATTTCAAGCAAATTTATTTTTGCATAACCACCAAATTCAACCTCTTTTCTTTTTTGTTCTAACAGTCTTAGTGATAACTCCATAGATTCTCTTCTAATTCTTAACTCCTCATATGCCTTTAAATATGACCAGTAGGCAAGTTGTAAATTGTAAATTGTCTGAATATTTTGCTTTTTAAAATCTTGAGTTGCAAGTGCATATCTTTTTTTTGCTACATTTAGATTCGTTAAGTTATATCCTCTACCTAAACCTCTTAAAACCTCTTGTTCTAGCTTTAAACTAGCAGCTGAATTAAAGTTGTCACTACTTGTGTTATACAAAGTTTCATCATGACTATAGCTAAGTGTTGCAGTTGTTCCTGTGCTAAATCTATTTTTTAAATTTGCACTATAGTTATCTGTTTCTATATCTGTTGTAGGTGAACTTTTATCAGATGAACGTAAGGCATTTATAGCAATAGTTGGTTCAAACTTAGCATCCTCTTTTTTAATTGATGTTTTACTGATTTGCGTTTCAACTTTAGCTAGTTTTAGGTTAAAATCATTTTTTAAAGTGTGTATTAGAGCATCTTCTAACGATAGATGAATATTTGCATAAGATACTGATATAAACAAAGTAAGTATAACTAATAATAATTTCACCAAGAGCCTTTTGCAAGCAATTATAGGCTTAAAAGTTTTAAATATATATTAATAAAAAAGGGTTTTTTTGAGTGAAAAGCTAATTATAACTAACGAAAAGAGACAATATTGGCTCGGAAGAGAGATAGCAAGAGGAACATTTGGAGTTATTCGCACATGTCGTGATGAGATGGGGAATAGATGTGTTGCTAAGGTTCTATTAAACGATAAACGCTCATATAAAACTTTAAAATGGCGTTTTCTTTTAGAAGTGAACTGCATGAAATTGCTTAGACATCCAAATATTTTATATCTTTATGACGCTTTTGAGCATAAGCGTGATTTTTACATGATTTTAGAGCGATGTGATATAACTTTAGAAGATTATTTAAAGCAGAGAGCAGTTAAAAATAGAGATACTTTTTTGAAGAATTTTGCGCCAGCAATTTTAAGAGCAGTTGATTTTATACATTCTCAAAAATATGTTCATAAAGATATACATGCGGGAAATATTTATCTTAGAAATATCGCTCGTGGTATTGATGCTCAAAATATATGTCTTGGTGATTTAGGGATAGCAACAAGTTTAGTAGATTATAAAAGAGAAAAATCAATTCTTTTGAAACATTTAAAACCACCTGAGTTTATAGCACCTTCATACTTTGGTATTTTAGATGAGAGGAGTGATATTTACCAGTTAGGATTACTTTTTTTATCTATTGTTAATGCTAACAGTAAAAAGTATTCTCATCAAGAGATAATAGATGGATTACCTAAAAAAGATTTGTTACAAATTGAAACAAACTATAAAGAACAGATTAAAAGTATGTTGATAAGGAGTACTGAAGATAGAGCTTCAAGTGTTCTAGAAGTGTATAGAAATTTTACTGAATTTAATCATAACAAAATTTAATAAAATTTTTATTGACAATAAATAACTATTAGAGTACGATTTGGTAACTTTTAATTTTAAGGGGTGTGCTGTGATGTATGATGAAACTACAATTGGTGATGAGAATATATTTTTAAATGATATGTTTGCTAGTGATGATATGAGTGTAGATGAGGGTGTTCCAAACCCTTTCGCTGAACAACCATCAGGACCAGGTGGAGATTTTCCACCAGAAAATAATCCACCACCACCTCCTGGTGGTGATGGAATGTATGAGGGACCAGCAGGTGAGTATCATCCAGTTGGTGATGGTGGAATGTATGGTGGCCCTGAGGGAGAGTACCATCCATCAGGTGATGGAGGTATTCCTAATCCATTTGGTGGTGGTGATGGTGAACATGGGCAACCACCGCATGGTGAGGGCGAACACGGACATCCCCCACATGGAGAAGGTGAACATGGACAACCACCGCATGGTGGGGGCGAACACGGACATCCCCCACATGGAGAAGGTGAACACGGACATCCCCCACATGGAGATGGTGAAGCTGAGTTACGTAATGTAATGAAAGATGCTATGGATAGTGGTGCAACACCTGAAGAAGCATTTGCAAGTGTAATGGAAGCTGCAAATAATAACGCTATGCAAGATGGTGTTCCTCAAGAACAAATAGATGCAGCAAATGGTGCAGCACAAGGTGCGTTTGATGAAGCAATTGCAAATGGTGCAACTGCTCAAGAGGCATTCGCAGCAGCAGGTGAAGCAGCACGAGAAACAATGCCAGATAATGAAGGTGATGGAGGTATACCAAACCCATTTGGTGGTTTAGGTGAAGCAGGAGATCATCCAATGGGCGATCATATGGATGGTGATACACCACCTCCACATCCAGATGGTCCAGTAAATGAATTTATTGCTCCTTTATTTGAGGGTTTAAACTTTGATGGCGAGGGCGATAGTACATGGACACTTCCAATTTCAGAAGATTCTGTAAATGTTGAAGATAATAGTTTTGTAATTTCAGCAGAACATTTAGGCGACCCATCAATGTTACCACCAGAAGCTACAGATAATGGAGATGGAACATATACAATTAATAGTTGGCCAATAGAAAGTGTGACAGATAATGGGGATGGAACTGTTACTTTAGATGTAGATATTAGAATGCCTCCGCCAGATGGTGAACATGGTCATCCTCATCATGAAGAGACAATGCCACCACCACCTCCGCCAGAGGGTTGGGATGAACCTCGTGGAGATATGCCACCACCTCCAGCAGGAGAAGATGGTGAAGAAAGAGGAATGTTCGATAAAGTTATGGACGCTGCAAAAGGCTTTAATCCATTTAAATAGTCTATTAGCGACTATTGCTGTCGCTAATAACTACTCACCAGTAAAAAAGTTTTTTACTCTATCAAATACTGACTCAAACGCAGTCTCTTGTGGTTTGCTCTCAATTCCAAAACTTGCTTGAAGCTCGTGTAAAAGCTCTTTTTGTGCATCATTTAATGATGTTGGGTAAGTTAGTTTAATTTGAGCTATAAAATTACCTTTTCCACGACCGTGAACATTTGGAACTCCTTCACCTCTAAATGTATACTGCTGTTTATCTTTTGTCCCAACATCTAATTTTAGTTTTTTCTCTTCTCTAAGTGTTGGAATAGTAATTGTCTCACCTAGGACTGCCTGAGTGAAGAATACAGGAACTTCCAAATAAATGTCATCTTCATGACGACTAAAGTGTTCATCCTCTTGCACATAAAAAGTAATATATAAATCGCCACGTCTACCATTTTCATCTTCGTTACCTTTCCCAGTAACTCTAAGACGGTTTTCATTATCTATTCCAGCTGGAACATCTACGCTAACTTGCTCTTCAACTTCATTATATCCAGCACCATCACAAACATCACACTTCTCTTTTGTGATTTTACCCTCACCATGACACTGCGGACATGTCTGAGAAAATGTCATAAAACCTTGACGTTGGTAAATTTGACCTTGCCCTTTACAGCTTGGACAAGTTTTAAGGTCACCGCCTTTAGCACCTGTGCTTTTACATTTTTTACATGGTGTTTTATAGCTAAATGTTACATCTTTTGTGCAACCGAAAATAGCTTCTGAAAAAGATATTTGCATCTGAACGCCAAGATCAAGCGAATATTTTCTTTTACTAGCACCTTGTCCTTTACGTTTTCGTCCACCATCATTAAAGGCACCTTCAAACATTGATTCAAACATAGAACCAAGGTCATCAAAACCGCCACCAAAGCCACCGCCACCAAAGCCACCACCAGCTCCACCTTGCAGACCCTCTTTGCCATATCTGTCGTAAATGGCACGTTTTTTGTCATCACTAAGTGTTTGATACGCCTCGTTTACAGACTTGAAGTTAGCTTCAGCTTCCGCATCACCTGGGTTTCTATCTGGATGGTATTTTTTTGCCATTTTTCTATAGGCGCGTTTAATCGCAGCCTGATCAGCACCCTTGTCAATTTCAAGTTGTTGATAAAAATCTAAATCTTTCATAATTCTCGCAATATTTATTGGTCTTGTTTTGAGGCGAATTTTAGCATGTTTTTAGTAAACTAACAACTATGAAATATGCTCCTAAACCATTTGAACGCTTAGTTGAATCTTTACAAGCACTACCTAGCATTGGACGCAAGTCTGCTATGCGTTTGGCTTACTACATTGTAATGGATAAAAACTTTAGTGCATTACAACTTTCTCACGCAATAGAAGATGCAATTGGAAGTGTTAGAAGGTGTAAAAGATGTTCAGCCCTCAGTAGTGATGAATTATGTAGCATATGCAGTGATCCAATGCGTGATGTTACAAAGTTGTGTTTTGTAGAGAGTGCAAAAGATATTTTTATTTTTGAAGAAAATGGACTTTTTGATGGAAACTATTTTGTTCTAGAATCTATTGATAACCTTGATTTTTCTATACTCTTTAATATAGTAGAAGAGGGTGTACAAGAGGTGATATTTGCACTTACTCCATCAATTGCAAATGACGCAGTGGCTCTTTTTATTGAAGATAAACTTCAAAAGTATGATTTAGTATTTAGCAGAATCGCACAAGGTGTACCTACAGGAGTGAGCATAGAAAATGTAGATATGCTCTCACTATCACGCGCACTACATGATAGAGTTAAAATTTAAGTTGTATGTTGTAACTTAAATTTTCTAATATCCATTTATATTTCTTAAAAAATTGTTATTTATATAATTTTTTTTGCTGATAATGATTCCATTACAATTTGTTTTCTATATTGTAAAGTCTCTTTCTTAATATCAGCATTCAACGCAAAAAACCAAACTTTATTTTTAACTTCTACATATCCTATGTACCATCCGATTTTCCCTGACCAACCAGTTTTTGCCCTAATTGTATAGTTTTTTGTATCTTTGACTATTAATATTTTTTTGGTGATATTAATGTGTTTTTGTTCAAAAGGAAGTTCATTTTTATATAGCTTTTTTAAAAAGTTAATCTGTTCTATTGCTGATATTTTAATATCACCATTTAACCAAAATGTTGATACGTTAGATCCAGTTTGTTCATTTCCATAATGCATCTTCTTTAGGTATGTTAAATATTTATTATTTCCTATCTCTTTTGCGAATTTTTGGTAGCACCATACACATGATATTGAAATTGCACTTTGTAAAGTTTGATCTTTATTCCAAGGTGTATATGACCTAACTTTACCATCCCATTTTATTATTTCAAACTCATCTTTTATGACTCTTTCTTCCAGTGAAATGAGAGTGTTTGGTATTTTGAATGTTGATGCAGGTATAAATCTTTTAATAGATCTTGTATTATTGTATATATATGTTTCATCACCATTTAATGATGATATAACGATTGTACCATTTAGTTTTGTTTTGCTAAAAATATTTCTTAAATCACTGTCATCGGCTAACCCTATGTTAATTATAATACCTATTAACATAATTATCTTTATGCAGTTGATAGATTATTCTTTATTAAAGCAATTAAAATTTAAAACTCTCTCTAAAAAGAGTCTCTATCTGTTTAGCATCAATTTTATTTTTATGAAAATATATACTAGCAAGAACACCCTGTTGTAGAAGCATCTCTTCACCTGATAATGTCGGTAGTCTGTGTTTACCTGCTAGTTTTAAAAATGCTGTCTGTTTACCATAAATTACGTCAGCTGCATATTTTGCATTTTCTAAAACTCTATTTAATATATTTTTTGGAGCGGGTAGATTGTCATCATTTAGTCCAGCACTTGTTGTGTTTACTACTAGGTCGTAAGTTTTTTGTTTAAAATTATCAAAAGTGTATTTTTTTACATTAATATTAGAAAAATTATCAAGTCGTTTTGCAGAACGATTAATTATAGTAGTTTTATACCCTTGTTGTGTAAAAATAAATGCTAATGCGCGCGCGGTTCCACCAGCTCCTAAAATTAGTACACTTTTAGGTTCTCCTAGTCTGCTTAGTGCTCTTAAGAAGCCTTCAGCATCAGTGTTATAGCCAATCATACGACCTTTTTCATTAACTAATGTATTAACTGCACCAATTTTTTTTGCGATTCCTCTAACTTCATCACACTGTCTAAAAGCTTCTTCTTTGTGTGGTACTGTTACATTTGCACCAGAAAGGCAAAGAGAGAAGAAATTTTCTTTCAATTTGCTACCATCTTCTAGTAAGATACGTGTGTAGCATGCCTTAACACCCAGTTTTTTATGCATATTATTATGCATCAAAGGAGAGCGAGAATGTTTAATTGGATTTCCATAAATTGCAAAAAGTTTCATAGATGAAATTCTACCTTATCTTATCTGTAATTTTCACATACTTAAATGCTGATATTCGTACTCAGGTTATTATGGGGACATACGTTACTATCAATGTCAAAAGGTACCATAATAGTGCATTTGAACGTATAAAAGAGGTTGATTTAGCTCTCTCTTCATACAATGAAGATGCAGAAATTTTTAAATTAAACTCTAAAAGAGATCTTAATTTAACTCCACTTGCAATTAAATCATTAAATTATGCAAAAGAGATTTATACTCTAACAGATGGATATTTTCAAGTAGCAATAGGGAATATTACGAAAGATTTATACAGGTTTGGTGAAGATGAAAGAGTAGCCACAAAAGATGAGCTTAAAAAAGCTTCAGTTGGTTGGAATTTAGTGCAGATAGATAATAATCATGTGAAGTTACTAAAGAGTGTAAAACTAGATTTTGGAGGGATTGGAAAAGGAATTGCTGTAGATAATGCGGCATCTAAATTAGATTGTTTAGGAGTTAAAGAGGGGTCAATATCAGCAAGTGGGGATATAAGATGTTTAGGTTTATGTGAAATTGACATTACAAATCCTTTTACAAAAGAGATATTTACAACATTTAAAACACTAAAACCTAACCTTGCAGTCTCTACTAGCGGAAATTACAGACGTTTTGTTGAGAAAAAAGAGAATAATCATCTTATAAATCCAAAGAGTAAAAGACCAGAACAGATTTTTGCTAGTGTCACACTTGTAAGTTTTGAAAGTAATGCATATGTAGATGCACTATCAACTGCAATTGCTGTAATGCCTTTGAAAAAAGCACTCTCATTTTTAAAAGAGCACTATGAGCTTGGTTATTTACTAATTACAACAGATAATAGTGTATATTTTGGCAATTTAGATAGTTTTGTGACGCATAATATCGCTTATGATAAGAAAAATAGCAATAATAAAAAGAAATTGAAAAATCAAAAAACTTACCCACTTAATTATGGCAAAAAAGGCAAGATTAGCTATGAGAAAATATCCACTAGCCATATCAGTTATAAAGCTTATAAGTAGTCCTGCTAAAAGGTGAGGAACATACTTTTTATAATTTGTAAAAAGCAGTAGATGAATTACAATAAATATCATGATTGTTATTGCAAATAGATGTGGCGCGGTTGTCTCAAATAGTCCTTCAAAACTTTTTTTTACAATGAAAGTTTCTTCATTGCCCATGTAGTGTTGTGCTATATCTACAGGTTCAATTCCTATTTTCATGATAAAAAGAGCTATTGATGTTGCTAAAAGAGCAAGTAACATTATTGCAAAAAGAGTAATAAGAGTTTTTTGGTAATTGTCTATCATGGTTTTTTAAGTAACCACGAAAGAGATACAAAAAGCATTGAAGATGCACTAATATGCCACGCTAAAAATGATGTTACACTAATTATTACGAAAGCTTCACTAAAAAAGACAGATGCTAGAAATGATGCAAAACTTATAATAGAGAGTAGCATTGTTATTGCTAAGAATGGTGTTTTTAATTTTGTATCTATACGCATAAAAATAGAACCAATTAAAAGAATCAATAAAATTGCAATGAAGAGATCAAGGTGCACCATCTCTAGGGCACTTATTGCAGATAGTGGTTCTATAAACTCATCTTCATTGCCCAAAAAACTATTTTTTATATCAGTTATGGTTGAGCCAAATCTTAGTGCTTTATTTGTTACATCAAGAGCTAAAAAAAGTAACATAATTGTGCTAAAAGCAATCAAGAGATTGCGCATAACTTTATTGTTACGTAAATCTTTACTTACTGTAAATTTCATATTTTACTTTTTTTTATTGCTACTTCTAATATTGAGAGTGCTATTTTAGTTGAATCTGTAATTGCTCTAGCGCTAAGTGTTGCTCCACTAATTGAGCGAATATCTTGTTTTAGTTTTAGCTCGTTTTTTATAGTAGAACCACTAAATTGCTTTAACCATCTTTTCGGAGGAAGATATTCAGGAGGTTCATAAAATGCTATAATTTCAATAGCTTTTAATTTTCCATTGGTACCTATTAAGAACATGGCTGTCTCATCTTTAGTTCGTACTTTTGATGTGTGTAAAACCCCATAACCTAACACAACATTGCCATTTTTTGCTATAAATATTCTAAAAAGATGGTCTTTAATTTTTCGTTTTGCAATTTTTTGTGCTTCTATAATATCTTTTTTGACTAAAAGAATATTTTTTTTAGAGACAACTACATTTTTTCCAAAATGTGCACGCATTGCTTCGTCTGGTCTAATTAAAACTTTTGATAGTAATAGATTAGATGTGATTAAAAGAAGTAAAATTAGACGAAACATTGCATACCCTTAATATTTAATTTTTTGATTTTAACATTAAAATATATAACCCATGCTAAGTTCCAAACGGTCATCATCTGTACCTTTGTCATCATAGAACAGGTAATCAGCTTTTAAAATTACGTTTGGATGAGGACGGTAATCAACTCCAAGTGCTGTAATTTTTGTATCATTTTCTGAACCTTTTATCAAAGATGCCGTAGCTGTATCGTACGTTAATGTTTCATCTTCTGCATTGTAGTTTTCGTAACGGATAAATGGAGTCCATTTCTCATTAATATTGTATGCTGCATTTATGTAGTAACCAGTTCCCTCAGAACTTACAGCGTTATTTGCATGAAATGTTGCAAAATTTGCTTCACCATCAACTGTAGCATTTGCATAAAGAGCAGTTAGCTCAACTGGACCCTCTTTATAAACACCATGAACTTCCCAAACAGTATGACCAACACCATCAAGTCCAGCTTGAGATTGTCCTGAGTCACCTGTAAATACAGATGTACTTAAATCTAATGACTCTAGTGTATGCCAATCAAGACGTCCAACAAAAGCAAAATCTTCTGCTTTAGAATTACGACCACCTTGACGAGCACCTCTCCAGCTATTTTTCCCAGTCCCTGTTGCTGCATTTAACCCTGCTACTAAACCAACTGTATAGTCAACATTGCCAAATGTACCATAAGTTAAAATTCCATTTTCGTGCCAAGTTGATGGAATTATGTACTTCTCTGTCTCTGGACGATTTACTGCATTAAACATTGTAGGTTCATGTTGTAAGTTTATATGTCCAACTGGAACTAAAACATGACCTAGGCGAACATTAAACTCTGGTTGAATTAAAAAGTCAACAGCTGCAAATTCAACGATAGCATATCCAGACTCACCCGTTTTTGCTCCACCGTGTTCGAATTCAATTTCAGAGTTAAAAATAATGTTGTCTGTAAATTTATAACCTATGTAAAAGATTGCTCTATAGTTATCTGCTTCATCTTTACCATCACTTTTATCATCTGTATAGTGAATGTAATCAACTTTTCCATAACCACCGATTGAAAGTGGAGACTTAGAATAAAATACTTTTGATGCAGCATAGCCTAGACCTGTATAGCTTTTACTAGCTAGTTCAGGTATTGCGTTAAATGTCTTAAGTGCGCTTACCTCTTCGATTAATGCATTACTACTAGCTTCATTTTTAGCTTCAATCTCATTCATCTTTTGTGTTAAAGCTTTAAGTTGTGCTTTGATGTCGCTCATTTCATCTGCTTGCAAAGAGCTACTAAGCGCCGTAATTGCCATAAGTGAAAGTGTTAGTTTCTTCATTTTTATATTCCTAAATGTAAATAATAATTGTTATCACAATTAATTTGAGGAATACTAACAGAAGAAAGCTTAAATTAAAATAATAATGATAATGTATATCAATAGCCTCTCGTTTTGTGAGTAATTCCTTGCGATTACTCCATTACATAGCTATAAGTGCCTAAACAAAATTAATGTCCCACTTTGAACCAAAGCTTTCAAGCAAGTCACTGACATGCGCATAGAGCTTATCAAATGATGAAAGGGCATTTATATTAACCTTTTGATATTTCATTTC
>Ga0316202_10000374_pt1 | contig 53183 bp, 42 predicted proteins | sample 3monrhotite_MG_FD_204934 | JGI IMG/M metagenome (GOLD analysis project Ga0316202, IMG submission 204934) | Microbial mat bacterial communities from mineral coupon in-situ incubated in ocean water Damariscotta River, Maine, United States -... | ecosystem: Environmental > Aquatic > Marine >...
TTACCCATCGATGATATCTATCTCACACGCAGTAAGCCTATCGTACTAGCCGAATAGCAACCACGAAATCACCACCGCGCACTACAAGGATAAGCCTACAAACTCATCTCCGATTTAAACTTCGGAAGACCAACAAGCTGTTGCTATGCCATCAGACCTGTCTGTTGGGCGCTTTATCGACTGTAGCTTGTCACTGTTTCATTTTAGATGTCCCGCCATTAGAGTTGAGCACGCAAGCAAAATAAACTTTTCAACATCGCGGCTGTCTTTCATGATCTACCTGAAAACAGTCAACTTCCGCATTGATATGCACCCTTAGCTCAGCTGGATAGAGCGTCGGCCTCCGAAGATAACGGTCATGCTGCCTGATAGGGTTATGTGACCACGTATAGATACGACAAAACAAAGCTTTATGATTATCTGGGTCACAGGTCAAAATTGAGCGTGACCAAAGTGTGACCACTTTGTGACCAAGCCGCTGGATTTCCTTTTTTAATACAATAGATTGCGCGTGGTCACGCGACAAGCACCCTTAGCTCAGCTGGATAGAGCGCTGCCCTCCGAAGGCAGAGGCCAGAGGTTCGAATCCTCTAGGGTGCGCCATTTTTTCAATTAAAACAATAGTTTATGTGTTTACTTCAAGTTCATCTAGGCTGGTTGGTTGTGGTCACCATTTGGTCACGGATCTCCCTATTGGTGACCATATACCAGATGAACAGATTGAGTGCGAATCTCATAGGAATATGAAACATGAAGGAAATTTCATTTATTTTAATGACTTTTTAATGTGAAAGTAAGATAGTTTGCCACAGGTCTAACCTACGAGTTCACCCTATTGGTGGACGCCCTAAAAGCCCAAACTTTGTGTTGGGCTTTTTTTATGCCTTTCTTTCAACCAAATCAAAACAACTATATTTGATACCAATCGTAGATAAATCATCATCGCTCAAATGGCAGTCGATTAACCTCTTCTCTTCTAATAGTCGATGATACGGTCTGTTGCTTTCATGGTAGCCCCCCATACACATAGGCCAAAGATATAGATCAGCGATTTGCACTAAGGGTGATGTTTTGGCCTTGGTACGAAACTCATATAGCACCTTAGAGAAAGTGTGAGCATCAAGCGGCTCATAACCTTCCATACGTTCCTGATGGAATGGCATCCCATCCTTTTTTAAATTGTTGTAGTATGTCTTTAGAGCATCATCATCTTTTTTACTACACCGCTCTGGCATAACTCTTAGTACCCGATCATTTGTCGCTGCATATTTCGCTGCCCTTTCAACAGAAATGTCGAATGCAGTTTTGCAGAGCCTCCATCTTTTATCACCATACTTTTCTTTATATCTGTGATTATACCCAGGTCGATCAACAACACACGCAGTGCCAACAACAGGTGTGTTAGCCATCAACTGAAATAGATCTTCATAAAATTCTGCTTGCTTGGTCGTTTCCAGCCTATCGAGCCAATGGAACCTATTACTTCGAGCTCGAATTTCAGAAGAATGGAGCGGATATTTGATCTCCCATTTAGCCATGAACTCAGCATGAAGTTCGCGTGCCTGATCCTCATCTTCCTCTGCAATAATCACACCGCCAAGAGAAAACCAGTCGTTCCCATGCTTAGGCTTTCGCCCAATGTCCCTATCAGGACAGCGCGAACCTGAATCATCCATGTAGTAATTATATACTTTTACCATAGTCACATCGTTAATGATTATATACTAACTAGCAAGAGCGATAACAACGGGGAATCTGTTTTAGCAATGGCTCTTGCCACATCACGGGATGGCTCATGGATACTGCGTGGGATTTTTCGGAACGGTGTGTTTGGACAGCACCTGGATTTCAAAGGGCATGTTCGGCATTCCAGGTTTTTCGAACGATACAGAATGTTACTATCCACTGTGGGCCTGCCAGTCGTCTGCAGGTATTTCCCTTCTGGGCACCTATAGCGATTTTGCTCTGCATCAAAAACAAAAGCTGAGCGACTGAATATACCATTGTTACGTTAAATCAGACATTCGAAATTATATAATAAGCTGTATAAACCCCTAGTTACTTCATTGAGTTTTAATCTTCTAAGGCGTAAGTTGTTGCGTATGCTTAGTCGCAAACTACATACCCGAAGCATTTCCCGACTCATGGCCGGGCTATTTGCTATGCAGTTGTTTGCAGCTGGTTTCTGTCTGATGATTCCACAGGCCCATGCTATGCCAATGGCAATGGGTATCTCTTATTCTGCTGATATGGTGGCTGAACATTGTTCTGAACCTAAGAATGATAAGATGAATCACAGCGCTTGTACTCACTGTAATCAGCCTGATGAATTATTCCAAATCTATAAAGTACCAGTTGATTCTGAACTGACAGTTATCGCAGTTATTAATGTTGAACTTCAAGAGACCAATGCTAGGAATTCTACATTGACTCTTACTTCCCTTATGCCTACGGGACCACCCAGAAGTTCGTCAATTATTTACACAATCACGAAACGAATTCGAATTTAAAACCTGTCTTCTGCTGATACCACGATTCGACTGAATCGGGGTGCATGCCTGTGCGCGTGCGCATCTTTTGCAGGAGGCGACTATGCCTATATTCAAGACTGGCTGGCTAATGCTGGCACTCTTTTCCTATTCTACATTTGCTACGGCATCGATTTTGATGCTCAAACAAGCCGAGGATTTGGCTTTAACCAATAATCCAGCACTACACGCAGCTGATAGTAATGCGGCTGCCATGGCCGCTATTCCAGCTCAGGCGGGTAGTTTACCCGACCCAACACTTTCACTGAATGCGTTGAATCTTCCCGTAAACTCTTTCTCAACGACGCAAGAAAACATGACTCAGTTACAATTGGGCATATCTCAAAGCTTACCATTTCCCGGCAAACTAGGGTTAAAGCAAGAGGCAGCAGAGAGAATTGCTGAAGCCGCTTCCAGTAACCGAGATGAACTACGTTTGCTTCTACTTCGTAATGTGCGCGTCCACTGGTGGAACCTGTCATATCTGGATAAAGCGCTGATGATCGTACAAAACAACCAGACGCTTCTACGCAATCTGGTTCGAGTATCCGAAGCAAAATACAAAATCGGTAAAGGCCTCCAACAAGACGTATTGCTGGCACAGTTGGAGTTGTCAAAACTGCTGGAAAAGGAATTAAGCCTGAAGTTCGAGCGAGTCAATCAGGTCGCAGGATTGAATGCCTTACTGGGGCGTGAGTCGGCTACACCAGTTGAACTTCCGAATGATCTTCCTGAAATATCATCATCGATACCGGATGTGGCGTCACTGAAACAATGGGCTAAAGACAACCGGCCGATGCTGACATCTCTTACGCACCACATTAATGCTGCAGATAGCATGGTTGCGTTGGCAGAAAAGGACTATTACCCGGATTTCAAACTGGGCGCAGCCTACGGATTCAGGCAAGGTGTAAATCCGGTTAGTCGTCAATCGCGTTCTGACTTGGGCAGTATCATGTTATCAATGACTTTACCGATTTACACCGGCAGCAAGCAGGATCGTGCCGTGGATCAGCGTAAGGCTGAAAAGGCTAAAGCACAGTATTCCTGGCAAGATGGTTTGAATCGCGTCAATGCAGAGATTGATGCAGCTGCTGCCGAGTTGCACATTACCCGCAAGCAACTCTCCCTGTTCAAACAGGGTATCATTCCACAGGCGCGTCAGACCACCGCTTCCATGTTAGCTGGCTATCAGGTGAACAAGGTGGATTTCCTTAACCTCGTTCGTGCCCAACTCAGTGAATTCAATAACGACATTCAATATTGGCAGTTATATGCCCGTGCCCAACAGGCTGAAGCACGTTTGGCTGCCGCAGCAGGAAAAAAATACCTTTATGGAGATACAAATGAGTGAGACAGAAACACAGAAGTCGCCAGTCGTACTGGTCGGTGCTGGTATGCTGGTCGGGGGACTGATCCTTGGATTCCTGTTTTCGGAGTATTCGGGTAAGAAATCTTCATCACCTGCAGTAGAGAAAGGTGATGGGCCTTGCCCTAATGGTGCTAAAGCACTCAGCTGGCGCAATCCGATGAATCCAGCCATCACATCTCCAGTATTTGCGAAAGATGAGATGGGTATGGACTACCTGCCGATCTGCGCTGAAGAAAAAGAAAAGAAAATATTGTTCTATCGCAACCCGATGAATCCGGCCATTACCTCATCAGTAGCGGCCAGGGATGAAATGGGTATGGATTATATCCCAGTGTATGAAGATGGCGGCAGTGATGCCGTAGTTGGCACAGTAAGCATCGATCCAACCGTAGTGCAGAATATCGGTGTACGTACGACAACAGCCAAACAGAAAACTATCTCCCGCGATATTCGCACAGTTGGCCGTGTCACCTTTGATGAGCAGCGCGTGGCACGACTGCATCCGAAGATTGAAGGTTGGGTAGAGAAACTATTTATTGATAGAACCGGTGAGCAGGTGAGTAAAAACACCATGCTTCTAGCTATCTATTCACCACAATTGGTGGCTAGTGGTGAGGAATACCTTTTAGCACTGAATAACTGGAAGACACTCAAAGACAGTCCATTTGCCGATATCAGAGAAGGTGCAAAACGTCTGCTTCAGACTTCGTTGGATAGACTGAAATTGCTGGATGTCCCTGCACATCAGTTAAAAGAAATTCGTACAACAGGCCGAGTCCCTAAAGCTCTGCATATCCATTCGCCGTTTGATGGCATTGTCATGAATATCGGTGCCCGAGAAGGACAACGGATTACGCCTGAAACAGAACTGTACATGATCGCTGATCTCACTCGTATCTGGGTGCAGGTCGATGTGTATGAAGATGAACTGCCATGGGTACAACTGGGTGATGAGGCGGAGATGCGGCTGCCAGCTGCACCTGGGCGTGTTTTCAAAGGTAAACTTAGTTATATCTACCCTTACCTCGATGGAAAAACTCGTACCAACAAAGTACGCATCGAGTTCGCCAACTCAGATCTCATTCTGAAGCCGGATATGTTTGCCAGCATTACTCTCAATGCATCCCGCACAATAAATGCAGTAGTAGTACCGTCAGAAGCAATCGTACGGACTGGAGCACGCAATCAGGTATTCGTGCAGCGAGCAGAAGGAAAATTTGAACCTCGAATCGTGGAGCTTGGCCTGCAATCAGATGGAGAGATTCAGGTTATCTCAGGTATTAACAAAGGTGAACTTGTAGTAACGAGCAGCCAATTCCTGATTGATTCGGAATCAAAACTCAAGGAAGCCACAGCCAAGATGTTAGATGCGATGAATGACAAACAAGCTCCAATTGCGGAAGTAGATGATATGCAGATGGATGGCATGGAAATGGAAGGGATGCAGATGGATGACCATTCGGCAGGAGGGCCGCATGGGACGGATAAAGGCCGCTCGCAGAGTGAGGGGCAGGAAGCCCCGAATCACATGACGATGCCAAAAAGCAAGCCATCCGAAGGTTCATCTTCGCAGCATCAGATGAAAATGGAGCATAACCATGAATAATGATTTTCCTTTGCGTACCTCTGCGTCCTCTGCGGTAAAAAATCAATGATCCGCAAACTGATTGAACAGTCGGTCAAAAACCGTTTTCTGGTACTGATAGCGACAGTGGTCATTATCGTAGCGGGTCTGCAGGCAATGCGCTCAACTCCACTGGATGCAATTCCTGATCTCTCCGATGTGCAGGTAATTGTCTTTACCGATTATGCAGGCCAGGCGCCGCAGGTGGTAGAAGATCAGGTAACCTATCCGCTAACTACGGCGATGCTGTCTGTACCCAACACCAAGGTGGTACGCGGTTATTCCTTCTTCGGGTTTTCGATGGTCTATGTGATTTTCGAAGACAAGACCGACATGTATTGGGCACGTACACGTGTGCTGGAATATTTGAATTATGCACGTGATCGTCTGCCTCCATCTGTTAGTCCACGCCTTGGCCCGGATGCTACGGGTGTTGGTTGGATCTACGAATATGCACTGGTTGATAAAACCGGAAATTTAGACCTGGCTCAACTACGTTCCTTGCAGGACTGGTACATGCGCTATCCACTGCAAACGGTGCAGGGAGTGGCTGAAGTCGCCTCTATCGGCGGTTTTGTGAAGCAGTATCAGGTCGAAGTTGATCCTGATGCGCTGGCTGCCTTCAACATCCCTCTATCCAAGGTGAAACACGCGATTGCCCGTAGCAATAATAATGTAGGTGGCCGCTTGATTGAAATGGGTGAAACCGAATACATGGTTCGTGGCCTCGGTTATATACAATCCATTGCTGATCTTGAAATTACGCCGATTGGGGTCGATGAGCACGGAACTGCGATTTTTCTCAAGCAGGTGGCGAATATTCATCTGGGTCCAGAGCTAAGACGTGGTGCTGCTGATCTGAATGGAGAGGGTGATGTTGCCGGCGGAGTAGTGGTGATGCGTTACGGTGAAAATGCCTTGGCTACAATTGAAAAAGTTCGTGAGAAATTGGATGAGCTGGCTAAAGGCTTACCACAAGGCGTAGAGATTGTGCCTGTCTATGATCGCGGTGTACTGATTGAACGCGCCGTCGATAATCTGGCAGAAAAACTAATCGAAGAGTCGATTGTTGTGGCATTGATTTGCCTGCTTTTCCTGATGCATGCACGCAGTGCACTTGTAGCCATTATCTCACTGCCTATAGGTATTCTTATGGCCTTTTTGATTATGCAGTGGCAAGGCATATCGGCCAATATTATGAGTCTTGGTGGTATTGCCATCGCTATTGGTGCGATGATCGATGGTGCGATTGTGATGATCGAAAATGCTCACAAGCATCTTGAAAAAGCTGGTGAAGACCTGTCTTCGGCTGCTCGTTGGGATGCTGTGCTGACTTCTACCAAGGAAGTCGGACCAGCACTGTTTTTCTCACTACTGATTATCACCGTTTCCTTCCTGCCGGTCTTTACGCTGGAAGCACAAGAGGGACGACTGTTTTCACCTCTAGCCTTTACCAAAACGTATTCTATGGCAGCAGCTGCACTATTGGCCGTGACACTGGTGCCGGTACTAATGGGACTGTTTATTCGTGGCCGTATCCCATCTGAAGAACGCAACCCACTGAACCGCATCCTAAAAAAACTACATACACCATTGTTGAGTCTGGCTGTATCTGCTCGTTCGCTGACTGTTGTACTGGCACTTGTATTGCTGGTAGTGACTGCATATCCGGTGATGAAGATTGGTTCGGAGTTTATGCCTCCATTGGATGAGGGTGATATACTCTATATGCCGACTACCTTTCCAGGCATATCGATAACTAAGGCACGAGAACTGCTTCAGCAGACTGACCGGATTCTAAAAACATTCCCTGAAGTTGAATCCGTATTCGGCAAGGTTGGACGAGCAGACACGGCAACTGATCCGGCACCACTGGCGATGCTTGAAACGACAGTCAGATTGAAACCGAAAGATGAATGGCCTGATCCAGATAAAACCACGAGACAACTCATGGATGAGATGGATGCTGCAATCAAGTTCCCAGGGCTTGCGAATGCATGGACTTATCCGATCAAGACACGCATAGATATGCTCTCTACGGGCATTAAGACACCAATTGGCATCAAGGTGTCAGGGCCGGACCTAAAAACGCTTGAGAAGGTCGCTGGCGACATTGAGCAGGTACTTAAAGCGCACCCAGATACTTTATCTGCTTTTGCCGACAAGGCGGCTGGTGGTTACTACCTCGATTTTGATATCAAACGCGAGGAAGCGGCACGTTACGGCCTGACTGTAGGCGATGTGCAGGATATTATTTCCAGCGCTATCGGCGGGATGAACGTAACAACAACTATCGAAGGGTTGGAACGTTATCCCGTTAATGTGCGTTATCCACGAGAATTGCGGGATAATATACAATCACTCAAACGTGTGCTGGTACCGACACCTACAGGTGCGCAGGTACCACTTTCACTTATAGCTGATCTACAACTCAGGCGTGGTCCACCATCTATCAAAACAGAGAATGCACGCCCGAATGCTTGGGTTTATGTCGATATAAAAACCAGTGATATCGGTGGTTTTGTGCGTGAAGCAAAACAGATCGTGGGTGAGCAAGTGAAGGTTCCTGCTGGTTATACTGTCGGTTGGTCCGGTCAGTTCGAATACATGGAGCGAGCTGCTGCCAAGCTGAAACTGGTGATACCTGCAACGTTGCTAATCATCTTCCTGTTGCTCTGGTTCAACTTCCGAAATATCGCAGCCCCAGTTGTGGTCATGTTGTCGATTCCATTTGCCATGATCGGCGGTTTTTGGCTGGTCTGGTGGTTGGGTTACAACCTCTCAGTTGCAGTTGCTGTTGGTTTTATCGCGCTGGCCGGTGTGGCCGCTGAAATCGGAGTGTTGGTGCTAACCTTTATTGATCAGGCAGTAGCTGCGAAACGATCTGTCGCGGCTAGCACTCTTAGTCGAGAATCATTGTGGAACGCCGTGCAGGAAGGTGTTGCCCAACGTGTGCGTCCAATTGCCATGACTGCGACAGCTGTGATCGCAGGTCTGTTACCGATCATGTGGGGCGCAGGAACTGGATCGGATGTTATGCAGAGAATCGCTGCTCCAATGATAGGTGGCATGGTCACCACAACAATCTTATGCCTGATCGTATTACCCGTGATCTACGGGCTGGTACTGCAATTCAAAGAATCAATAACAATCAAAGGAGAATTAATATGAACAAATCAATCATCATGATGGCAGTTATTTCTATGATTATGGCGGCTCAGCCATCACTGGCTAGTGACGATGGCCACCGTATGAGTGGAGATATGCATGAAAACAGCATGCACTCAGAACATATGCAGAAAGGCCAGATGCAAGGCATGCAAAACCAAGAGCAGAAGAAGAGTGGTAGCATGGAAACGATGGCAAGCATGCTTCTGGTTAAAAAGGAAATTGATGGTTTCACAGTCACTTTCCATGCCATGAAAGCGAGAGAGGGAATGCAGCATGGTGGTACACATAATTTTATGGCTAAAGTTGAAAAGGATGGAAAGGCACTAACTGATCTGACAGTTAATTCTAAGGTCAAGCACCCAAACGGTAAAACAGAATCCAAAATGCTGATGAAGAAGGGGAACTGGTATATGGCCGGGTACGACCTTGGTCATGAAGGCCAACATCAGTTGATGGTGTTATTCAAGACTACCGACGGTTCAAAACATTTCGGTGGTGTTTTTTTCCCTGAAAATGAATCCAACCAGGTAAGTGATGTAGAAAGCCAGGGTGCTGATCATGAACAACATCATTAATCCGGTTCGCCATGGCTTAATCATGGCAGTAATGGCTCTGGTGAGCGGTGCGCTGTGGGCGGGTTATATGGCCACACAGCACGAAGCTTTGCATAGCACCTTTGAAGCGCAGGTAACTCGGACTCAACAGGCAAATAGCCAACCTCAGATGGAAAGCATGAACATGGATGCCATGCTGATGGACCAGCATGCGCATTCTGCTGGCACATCGGCTGATGATCATCACAATGCTCCGATGCAAACACACAACGTAGGTGGACATGCTGCTGGAGACCAGCACAGCCACTCTGGCTCCTTTGCAAAAGACGCTATGCAGCGCTTGTTACGTGGTCATATCCACTTTATGGGACTGGGTGTGCTAGCTGCTGTTTTGCTTCTCGTTACAGCATTCACATCACTTAAAAGTTGCTGGAAGAAAGTGTTGGGATGGACCTTTGGTTTAGGCGCATTGGTTTATCCACCTGCGTGGATACTGATGGGTTTCCGCACTGTTGAAATGGGGCCTGCAGGTGCTGAGGCAAGTGTCATGTGGTTGTTTGGCCCAGCTGTGGGTTTGTTGCTTGCATCTATGGCTGCTTTACTCGGAGTTCTGATAATCGAGATGCTAAAATGGAATGAAAAGAAAGCATTTCGGTTTTTGTTTGAATCAGCACACGAAGAAAGTGTGAATTATAATAACCTGCAATAGGAGTAGGAGATATTATGGAAATGATACATTGCCCTGTTTGCGGAATGGATACCCCAAGTCATGAGATCACAACTGAACACAATGGGATTTGTTACCACTTTTGTTCACAGCAGTGCCTGGAGAACTTTTCTAAACATCCAGCATTGTATCTCAGTATTAAATCGCCAAAACGAGAAGGTAAAAGCGTAATCAAAAGGCGATCTTTTGTTCTAGATACACCTGTTCCGGATGCCGGAACTAAATCATTCGAGTCCGTCATATCTGAAATGATGGGGGTTAGAGAGGTAGTGATATCTGGGGAAAAAGTGTCTGTTACTTATGATTTACTTGAAGTGACAGCAGAGCAGATCGAACAAGTGCTCGAAAAGGCTGGTGCAAAGCTGGGGACTGGTTGGGCAAGCAGGCTAAAACGTGGATGGGTTCAATACAAAGAAGAGAATGAAATAGGGATTCTGGCTTCAACCGATGCCGCCTGTTGTAACAAGCCTCCCAAACAAGGATAAAATAGGAGTCAATATGAATGTAGACCCGGTGTGTGGAATGGAAGTTAAATCGGATTCACCCTATAAAGTGCAGTATGATGGTCATGACTGGTTTTTTTGTAGTGCGAAGTGCCAAGGTAAATTTAAGAATGTACCTGAACAGTACATATTAGATCCCGTGTGTGGGATGCATGTGAAACCCGAGTCAACTCACCGCACTAAATATGCCAATATCAGTTATCGATTCTGCAGTGAAAAGTGTCTAAACAAGTTTAATGAGAAACCATCTCAATTTATTGATGGGGATGGCGGAGCAGACGATGCGATAATCGAAACAAGCACGGGGCTATACACTTGCCCGATGCATCCAGAGATTGTACAGGAAGGTCCTGGTAGTTGCCCTAAATGTGGGATGGCTTTAGAGCCGCGCACACTAGATGCAGACGAAGACACAAGTGAACTGGATGATATGGGTCGTCGGTTTAAGGTAAGTGCTGTTCTGGCCACCCCTGTTTTTATACTGGCTATGGTTGCTGATCTGATGCCCCAGTGGCTGCCATCAGGCTTGAGTATGACAGCAGTTCAATGGATAGAATTTGTATTGGCAACTCCGGTTGTGTTGTGGGGAGGTTGGCCATTTTTTGAACGCATGGTTTTGTCCGTGAGAAGCTGGAATTTGAATATGTTTACATTGATTGGACTGGGTGTGGGTGTTGCGTGGATTTACAGCGTGGTCGCATTGGTTGTACCTGATATTTTTCCTCCAGTAATGCAGATGAAAGGCGGGTTGGTGGATGTTTATTTTGAAGCAGCTGCTGTAATTACATCGCTGGTTTTGCTTGGTCAGGTTTTGGAATTACGTGCTCGCTCCCGAACTAACGAGGCGATTAAACTGTTACTTGGTATGGCACCAAAAACGGCCAAACGTGTATCTGATGATGGTACTGAAGAAGATGTGCCGTTGGAAAGTGTACAAGCTGGAGATGTGCTTCGTATTCGACCTGGCGAAAAGGTTCCTGTTGATGGCGTAGTGATCGAAGGTGAAAGCCATGTGGATGAATCTATGGTGACGGGTGAGCCCGTGCCTGTTGGTAAATCAACATCTGATAAATTGATCGGTGCTACAGTTAACGGGAATGGCTCACTTCTGATGAAGGCTGAAAAAGTAGGTGCAGACACCTTGCTGGCTCAGATCGTGAACATGGTTGCTGATGCTCAGCGTTCCCGTGCGCCTATCCAGAAAATGGCGGATACCGTTGCTGGCTATTTTGTACCGGTGGTTGTGGTGATTGCACTCATCGCTTTTGCTGTCTGGCTCCTGATCGGGCCGGAGCCAAGGCTGGCGCATGCCGTAGTGAATGCAGTGGCAGTGTTGATTATCGCATGTCCCTGCGCCCTTGGGTTAGCTACCCCAATTTCTATCATGGTCGGAACAGGTCGAGGTGCGACAGCTGGTGTGTTGATCAAAAATGCTGAGGCATTGGAGGTGATGGAGAAAATAAACACAGTTATCGTGGATAAGACAGGAACTCTCACGGAGGGAAAACCAACACTTACCACCATTAAATCCTTTGGCGAAATGGATGATGATCAGTTGTTGCGAGTGGTGGCAAGTGTCGAGCGAGCAAGTGAACATCCCTTGGCAGAGGCCATTGTTGCTGCAGCGAATGAACGGAACCTCCAGCCAGAATTTATTGAAGAGTTCGCAGCTGTAACGGGGATGGGCGTAAGTGCTCTGGTTGGCGACAAAGTAGTTCAACTAGGAAATGGCAAGCTGATGGAGAGTAATGCGATAGATGTAGCTCACATCAGCGAATTGACTGCAGGCCACCAACGAGGTGGTGAGACAGTCATGTACCTTGCCATAGATGGTGTTCTGGAAGGAATTCTAGGCGTTTCAGATCCAATCAAGGATTCCACCCCAAACGCTATTCAGGATTTACATAACGAGAATATTGAAGTGGTGATGCTTACCGGGGATAACAAAAATACTGCAGCAGCTGTGGCTGAACAGCTTGGTATCGACCGGTTTGAAGCAGATGTTCTCCCTGATCAAAAAGCAGCAGTAGTTAAAAAACTTCAAGAGGAAGGGAAAATCGTGGCCATGGCTGGGGACGGTATCAATGATGCGCCGGCACTTGCCCAGGCTCATGTAGGTATCGCCATGGGAACTGGTACAGATGTGGCTATGGAATCTGCAGGAGTAACCTTAGTGAAGGGTGATCTGACTGGAATTGTACGTGCTGTGAAACTGTCGCGTGCAACAATGAAGAATATCCGTCAGAACTTGTTTTTTGCATTCATCTATAACTCTGCTGGCGTACCTGTTGCAGCGGGTGTTTTATATCCAGTCTTTGGAATACTGCTTTCACCAATCATTGCAGCAGCGGCGATGAGTTTTTCTTCAGTATCCGTGATTACCAATGCGCTGAGGTTGCGCCGGGCAAGGCTTTAGTCATGCATGGCGGCGAAGAATACGCTTATGGCATGTGGATAGTGGCTGCATTCAACGTTGGTATCTTCTTGTTCTTTCTGCTCAGTTTTCTTAAGCCAAGAGGCAGTGATGAATGGAGAAGTATGGGCGTTGTTACTGCTTTTCTGGTGGCGCTATTTGCTGAAATGTATGGGTTTCCACTCACCATTTTTGTACTTACATCGTGGCTAGGAGATGCATACCCAGTCCTGAATCCATTCAGTCACAAATTTGGGCATTTGTGGGTGGTTGTTTTTGGCGGATCGGACTTTGCATGGGCAGCGGTGATGGGCCTGAGTCTTGTGCTTATAGTGATGGGTTACACACTGCTTTCAAAAGGTTGGACTCAGATTCATGCGTCACATGGTAAGTTGGTAACGACTGGTATCTATGCCTATGCACGGCACCCACAATACACAGGGCTTTTTCTAATTATTGTAGGTTTTCTTATTCAATGGCCAACTTTGATTACTGTACTTATGGCCCCCATATTGGTTGCTGCGTATATACGCCTAGCCAGATTTGAAGAGAGAAAAGCCATTAAAGAGTTTGGAGAGGACTACCAGAATTATATTTGCCAAACGCCAGCCTTTTTTCCATCCATAACTTTATGGGTGGCTTTTCTGACAGTACATGTTTCTGATGAAGGCTAATGTGGTTCTAAATGTATGCCCCTATAGCTCGGGATAGTGTAATCAACAGGTATTATTAACTTTACATGATAGTGATAATGATTATCATTATCTTCATGGTAAGAATGACTATGCAAAGACGGGCAATTCTTGATTTGATAAATGCTTCAAACAGGCATTGGGACGCTGATGAAGTTCTAAGGGGTTTGGTTGACGCCGGGCACTCAGTTGGAATTGCGACTATTTATAGAGGGCTAGCATCGCTTGAATCTCAGGAACTTATCGATTCAATCCAATTAGCAGATAAAAAACGCTATGAACGGGCCAACAAAGCTCATCATGATCACATGATATGCTCTAAGTGCGGACACATTGAAGAATTTTCACATCAAACTATTGAAGATTTACAGCAAGCGGCAGCCACTGAGAAAGGATTTAAGCTAACTGGTCATCAATTGGTGATGTTTGGCTTCTGTAGTTCTTGTTCAGCAGGGTTAGAATAATGATCTTTTCACTTGTCATCGTATTCAGGGAAATGCTTGAAATGATATTGGTTGTTGGAGTGTTGTTAGCTGCAACACGTGGGTTACCAAATTCAAGGAAGTTTATTGGCTTGGGTGTATTTGGGGGTTTGATAGGGGCTCTGTTTTTCGGTTTATTTATGGAGCAAATGGAAGCTTCATTCGAAGGTGACGGCGAATTTATTTTTAATGCGTCAGTACTTTTACTGGCGTCATTGCTAATTGCATGGACTGTGTTCTGGATGAGCAAGCATGGGCGTGAAATGAGTGAACGTATGAAGCGAGTGGGGAATTTAGTTAAAGAGGGTGAACTCCCTTATACGGCTTTACTAATTGTTACGTTTTCCGCTGTCATGAGAGAAGGTTCCGAAGCTGTGTTTTTTCTATTTGGTGCCGCTCAGGGGGTCAATGAAGATGGCTGGGTTCTGCTGATTGGTGGTTTGGTGGGAGCCTGCGCTGCATTGCTGCTAGGCAGTCTTCTCTATTTTAGCCTGATACGTATTCCGATGAAACAGCTGTTCACTACCGTGGGTTGGCTCTTGATGTTACTTGCGGCTGGTATGGCATCACAGGCAACATGGAATTTAGTAGTGATTGATTGGTTGCCGCCCTTAGTGGATCCACTGTGGAACAGCTCGTCTTTACTGTCATCGAGCAGTGTATTAGGTGAATTACTGCATGTTCTCGTTGGCTACGATGACCAACCAAGTGGTTTGCAGGTAATAGTATTCATCGTATCACTTACGATCATGACTATTCTATATCGACGTTTGCAAGCCCATTCAGTTAGAAATTAGAAAGCCCCTTTTCCTTGCTATGAATTTGAAGTGTTCTTATGCTATCGCCATGCGTTCAATAGCTCTAATGGCTTTTCTGGCTTTGCAACTTTGCATTTTTACATGCGAAGTTGATAGCTATGCATATGCAATGGACTCTGATCTGAGTCATATGACTGAGAAGCTTCCGGCTGAGAATAATTCAGACGAACAAAATTCAATAGATTGCGGTTGTTATACATCAAATAAACTACCCGTATTTGATGCGGAATGCGTTGGACAAGTACCAGAAATGTACAAAACCCAATATGGTGCATTGACTGAACTCAATCTAAAGACGCTTCCTTTCCTAATAGAATACCCTCCAAAAACACAGCACTGCTGATTTCTAATTTTATATAGCTAATAATGGACAGTCTATCCTGACTGTGCCTATTTCATTTAGTTAGAAATCAGCTTCCCCTAATCAATCAATTCAATAAATTCACAGGGGGAAACTGTGCGAATACGATTTTTAATGATCGGAATGCTAATAAGCATTCACCCATTCTATGCCAATGCCGTAACACTGAAGGCAGCAATGGATGCTGCTGTAGAGCAGCATCCAATGTTAAAGATATCCAAAATGCAGATTGACGGGGCTCAAGGCGAGCTTCAGGAGCAAGGTTCCTACGCCTATAACCCTGAGTTATCCGTTGAGCCTCAGCGACGACGAATCAATGGTGGTGGCTCATCAAATGATTACTACGTCACATTGTCACAAGGGATCGAGCTTGGCGGCAAACAAAAGTATCGCGAGCTGTCCGCTCAGGCTGCTGTAGAGGCATCCAAACTAGAATCAGATGTCATGTATCAGCAAGTGTCCACAAATGCGGCTAGGGCGCTTGTCGAGCTACACTTTTCCAAGCGAGAACTTGTATGGCGAAACCAGCAAGCAGGTATACTGCTGCAGTTGCACAAGGCGATTTCAAGACAGATGGAACTTGGTGAAGCCAACCAACTCGATGTAAACCTTTCTGAAGCATCATTAACTCAGGCTATCAATGCTGAAGCCCAGGCTAAGCAGCAACATGCCATGAATGTGTCCAGATATGTGATGGCCGTCGGTGCAGGTGGTGAGGTTAAAGAGATTCAACCTGAGTTGCCTAAACTGCTCGTGGGTTGGCAGCCGCTATCTGATCCTGTTGAGATAGCTATGAATTCTCGACCTGATATTACAGCTAAGCGGCAACGGTTGGCTCAGCACACAGCGCAAGCCGATCTTGCTAATGCTAAACGAATTCCAGATGTAACTGTTGGACTGATGGCAGGTAGAGAGGCCGGTGATCAACTCATCTCACTTGGCTTTACAATGCCTATCCCGGTACTCAACAGCCACAGTGGCGCGTATCGGGCTGCATTGTCTCAGGCGTCAGCATATAAAACCGAACTGGAATGGTTTGAACAGCGCGTGAAGCTCGAAGTTCAGGAATCGATGTTTAACCACACCACTGCCATGCGAGCTCTATTAGCCATGAGTAATGTCGAAGGCAAACCAGCATCTACTGATAACATCGACTTGGCCAAAAAGGCTTTCGATGCAGGCGAGCTGAACATCGAAGAACTGGTCGTACACATCAACCAGATACTTGAGTCACGCATCAATTCAGCATCAATTCTTAAGCAGGGCTGGTTAGCCCGTATTCGCCTGGCCGAAGTGCTAGGACATCCGGAGTATATTCTCCAAGGAACCCAAGAATGAAAACGATAATAGCATTAATAACAACACTAACATTATTTATGAGTGTTCCTGCCGTAGCAGAAGATCATGATCATGAAGAGGCAGAGAAGACGCATGAGAACCATGAAGAGAATGGATCTCTCGAGTCGACGATAGCGCAAATCAAACAAGCGGGTTTAGAAACTGAAGTAATTAGACTCAGACACAGATCGCAGGTGATTAGTGCTCCCGGAAGTGTGGTTTTCAATGCCTATAAACTGGCCGATATCACCACATTGGTTGATGGCGCTATTCATACTCGCCATGTGCGTTTAGGTGAAGATGTGAAAAAAGGGCAAGAGCTGGTGACACTTACCAGTTCAGCTCTGGCACAGGCTGAGGCCGAGTATCTTCGGGCTGAGGCAGAAGACCGTAAAAGCAAACTGGAACTAAAACGTGTGGAAAGGCTAGTGAATGAGAAGATTGTTTCTCAGGCACGGCTTCAACAAACACAGAGCAATTATCAGGCTGCCCATGCAAATCTTACCGCATCAAAAGCTACTCTATTCGCGTATGGCATGAACAAAAGAGGGATCAATAACTTGATTAAGGGAACCCAATACGGGCAATTAACACTTTATGCACCTAGCTCAGGAACCATTGTAGCCGATGATTTTAGAATCGGTCAGCACATTGCCGCAGGCACAAGGCTGATACAGATAGTTGATGAATCAACTGTATGGATTGAAGTCAAGCTGTCTCAGGCTCAAATGAGTGGCATTAAAATAGGTCACTCTGCTGTTGTTTTGACGAACAACAGTAAAACAATACACGAGGGAAAAGTGATCAATATTCACCATCGTCTTGATCAAACGACTCGCACCATCGGTGTACGCTTGGAAGTACAAAATCCAGAAGATGCCTTGCATCCTGGCATGTTCGTACAAGCTGAGATCGAAGCGGGTAGCGACGAAGAGGCCTTGCTGTTGCCTGTACAAGCAATTCAACGACATGAGGGTGATAAAGTTATATTTGTCGAGGAAAAGCCCGGACATTATGAGCGGAGAGAGGTTCGTGTCGGTAAAACAAGGATGGGGATCGTGCCAGTTTTTGAAGGTTTGAAAGAGGGTGAATCTGTTGTTGTGAAGGGCGCATTTGTCCTTGCTTCAGAGCTGGCTAAGTCCAGCTTTGATGCAGATTGAGGCTGCCGATATGTTTTCAAAATTAATTGATGCAGCTGTCAATAATCGCCTGCTGGTTCTATTGTTACTGTTGAGCTCGATGGGTTATGCGATGTTCGTCGTGCCTAAATTGAATCTGGATGCATTTCCTGATGTGACCAATGTGCAGGTGCAGATCAATACTGAAGCCGAGGGTTTGGCTTCGGAAGAAGTGGAGCAGTTGATCACTTTTCCCATTGAAGCTGTGATGTATGCCTTGCCAGATGTGGAAGAGGTACGCTCGATTTCCAAAACGGGTCTATCCGTAGTCACCGTTGTATTCAAGGAAGGCACCGATATTTATTTCGCCAGACAGCTGGTGTTCCAAAAGCTTCAGGATGCCAGTCAGACTGTTCCAGCGTGGGCAGGTACACCTAAAATAGGACCAAACTCATCCGGGTTGGGAGAGGTGTTTCAGTATATTATCAAGTCGGATCCAGCTGCCGGTTTTGATGCGATGACACTCAGGGCTCTGAACGACTGGGTAGTGAAGTTGATGTTGATGCCGGTTGAAGGCGTGACAGATATTCTCTCTTACGGCGGTGAAGTGCGCCAGTACCAGGTGCAGCTAAACCCTCAACAACTGCTCTCTTATAACCTACATGTCGATGATGTGGTCAAAGCCATTGAAGCCAATAATCGTAATGCCGGCGGTTGGTATCTGCCACAGGGCGATGAGCAGCTGGTGATTCGCGGTGTCGGTTGGATTCCCGGTGGTGAAGAGGGTTTGAAAGCTATCGAGGCGATTCCGGTTAAAACTGTGAATGGTACATCTATTCGAGTACGTGATGTGGCTACAGTTGTGTTTGGAGGTGAAATTCGCCAAGGCTTGGTCACGATGACCGAGCGCACTGAAAATGGAGACATCAAAAAGCTTGGCGAGGTCGTTGTTGGTATTGCACTGAAGCGATTTGGTGCCAATACCAAGAATACGATTGATGACATTAAGGACAGGCTGGAGGTTGTACAAAAGGCGTTGCCAAAGGGTGTGACCATTCAACCTTTTTATGACCAGTCTGACCTGATTAACAAGGCTGTGTGGACAGTGGAAAAAGCGCTGTTGGAAGCGTTTGTGTTGATCATCATCATCCTGGTCCTGTTCCTGATGAATATACGAGCGGCGGCACTGGTGTTGTTATCGGTTCCGCTCTCGATTTTGGCTGCTCTGGCTGTGATGCAACACTATAATATCTCTGCAAACCTGATGAGTTTGGGTGGATTGGCTATTGCAATTGGTATGATGGTGGATGGATCTGTGGTGATGGTGGAGAACATCTTTAAACATCTGGAGAAAACGCCGGAAGGAGATCATGGCATTGCCCTCCGGGTCACAGAAGCAGCTAAAGAAGTAGCTCGCCCTGTGTTGTTTGCTGTACTCATCATCCTGCTGGTGTTCACGCCTCTGTTTGCCCTTGAAGGTGTGGAAGGAAAGATGTTTACGCCGATGGCGCTCTCCATCTGCTTCGCCATGTTTGCATCACTGTTGGTAGCTATATTTATTATGCCAGTGCTGGCAACGTATGTTTTTACTAAAGGTGTAGTTCACAAGAACAGCCCGGTATTGGCACCTATTGCCCGTATCTATCATGACCTGTTGAAACGTGCATTGATGGCCCGTAAAACAGTGGTTGGCGGTGCTGCATTGGCTTTTGTTCTTGCGCTTTCTACAGTTCCATTTCTTGGGACTGAGTTCGTGCCGGAACTGGAAGAAGGTACACTAACCATACGCGCAACACTTGCCCCATCCTCTTCTCTTGATTACGCCAAAGGTGTGGGAGAAAAGCTGGAGCAGATTCTGATCAATAACTTTCCTGAAATTATCTACGTTTCAGCTCGAACGGGACGTGCTGAGCTTGGTGGCGCTCCAGAGCCGGTATCTAATGTTGAGCTGTATGTTGGACTAAAGCCTGTTTCTGAGTGGACGAGTGCTGATAACAGGGAGGACCTGCAAAACTTGATGCGAGAAAAGATGGTCGATGTGCAGGGTGTTCTGATCTCCTTTACTCAACCCATTGCTATGCGTGTTGATGAACTGCTTTCCGGTGTCAAAGCGGCATTGGCAATCAAGCTTTTTGGGCCTGACTTGAAAGTGCTGGCGGAAAAAGGCGAGGCAATTGAGACGCTGGCCAAAAGTGTCGAAGGCACGCGTGATGTGGAAATGGAGCAAATTGAGGGTGAAGCTCAGTTGGTGGTTCGTCCTGATCGCAGCAAATTAGATCGGTACGGCATCCCGGTGGATGATGTGATGACACTGGTATCGGATGCCATTGGGGGCTCATCAGCCGGGCAGGTAATCCAGGGGAACGAGCGATACGATATCTATGTTCGTTTGGCTAGTGATTACCGTAATGACACTGAAAAAATAGGCAGCCTTATTCTGCAAGCTCCAGATGGCGCATGGGTACGCCTTGAAGATGTAGCCTCAATTGACGTAGAGGAAGGGCCACCAATGATTAAGCGTGACGACGTGCAACGTCGTGTAGTGATTCAGAGTAACGTGGAAGGGCGCGATATGGGTGGTCTTGTGGCTGAGCTGGATCAGCGTATTCAGAACGAGATTGACCTTCCTCCCGGCTATACGGTGATCTTTGGTGGTCAGTTTGAAAATCAACAACGAGCACAGGCCAAGCTGATGGTGGTAGTGCCCTTATCGTTGTTAATGATTTTCCTATTACTTTACTTTGCTTTTCATTCAGTTGGGCAAGCAACGCTGATTATGCTCAATGTACCGATGGCACTGATTGGGGGTATTCTGGCTTTGTTAATATCGGGCCAATATCTATCTGTGCCGTCCAGCATCGGCTTTATTGCTCTGTTCGGGGTGGCTGTACTCAATGGAGTGGTATTGGTCGATTCGATCAATCGTCATCTGGGTGAACATGATCTGAATGACGCTGTTCGTCATGGGGCAGAGAGTCGATTAAGACCCGTTCTTATGACAGCCATGATTGCTGCACTGGGTCTGATTCCGCTGCTGCTAGCTACAGGTATTGGTTCAGAAATTCAGAAGCCACTGGCAACTGTGGTTGTGGGTGGCCTTGTTTCTTCCACGCTATTAACATTGTTTGTTTTACCGTGTCTGTATGAGTTCTTTAGCAAGAACAATATTTCACCTAGCGAAGGAGAATGAAATGATGTTACGGATTATCTCTTTTGGGTTTTCTGGGCATGAAAATACTAAGCCCCTCAGTTACAGTATTTCTATGCATAATCAGCAGCACTATGGAGCAGAAGCAAAGCCACATAAGGAAGAACACACATCTAATTAAATATTTGTGATTGGATGGAAGCCTTGAGGGCTGTTGAAGCAGCCCTCTAACAGGTAATGGTTTTTTGGTTGGAGGAAACATGAAAAAGGACATTGTAATAAAGGCCCATATTACTTGCCCAGGTTGTGGGGCTGAACATGTAGAAGTAATGCCAGATGATGGCTATTTATGTTTTTGGGAGTGTCCCACCTGCAAGGCTCGGTGGATGCCACAGAAGGGTGATAGTTGTGTGTTTTGTAGTTACGCGGATGTTCCATGCCCGACAGATCAAAAGGAGACGAAATGTGATAGCCATTGATGCGTCGCTTAATGATGGAGTGAGATGTTATGGCGGGCTGTAACTGTAATGAAGGTCTAGACGATATAGAACAGCGAAGAGCACTAGTTGTTTTGTTGCTCATTAATGGGGTTATGTTTATTGCAGAGTTTATTGCCGGGTTGATGGCAGATTCTACCGCACTAATCGCTGACTCCATGGACATGTTGGCCGATGCACTGGTTTACAGTGTTAGTCTGTATGTTGTTGGAAAATCCATACAGGCTAAAATTCATGCTGCAAAGCTAAGTGGCATTTTCCAGATTCTTATTGGTCTTGGAGTCGCAGTTGATGTGGTTCGAAGGTTTATTACTGGTAGCAGTCCCGAGCCAATGTTTATGATCATAGTTGGGCTTGTTGCGCTCATAGCCAATGTTGCATGTTTGTTTGTTATCGCTAAACACCGCAAAGGTGAGATTCATATGCGTGCTAGCTGGATATTTTCCAAGAACGATGTGATTGCGAATATTGGAGTGATAGCTGCAGGTGTATTGGTGAGCTTGCTGGCATCGCCAATACCCGATCTCATCATAGGCCTGGTTATCTCCACTGTGGTTGTCAGAGGAGGTGTTTTGATTTTGCGGGATGTGAGAGTCGAATCTCAGGAATAGAATGTAGGTGAAGGTTCTTTAACTTGCTTTAAATTAGTGTGGTTCTATCTTCTCTGTATGCGCTCCTTGGCTCTCATGGCTTTTCTTGCTCTTCAACTATCTGTATTCACATGCGGGTTCGATATCCATGTGCATGCTGCAGGCATTGATGAGAGCCATATTGCTGAACATATACATGATGACGGCGCTGATCATGAAAAAGGTTCACACGATCATGGATGTCACGTTCACGCATCGCATTCGTTTACAGTGATTGATGAAAAGCAGGTTGATTCTGCGATGCCAGTAGCATCTACCCCTCAACACTTTGTATTGGCAGGACGCTATTTGAAGAGTCTGCCGTCCTTAATAGAACACCCTCCAAGACCACTGCACAGCTGATTTTCTAAGATCAAATGATTTCAGGACTGCCTATAAAGGTTGTGCCTGTTTCATCCATTTAGAAGTCAGCTTCCCCAATTAAACTAAATTAACTCACAGGGGGAAACTGTGCGAATACGATTTTTAATGATCGGAATGCTATTATGCATTCACCCATTCTATGCCAATGCCGTAACACTGAAGGCAGCAATGGATGCTGCTGTAGAGCAACATCCAATGTTAAAAATATCTAAAATGCAGATTGACGGGGCTCAAGGCGAGCTTCAGGAACAAGGTTCCTACGCTTATAACCCTGAGTTATCCGTTGAGCCTCAGCGACGAAGAATCAATGGTGGTGGCTCATCAAACGATTACTACGTCACATTGTCACAAGGAATTGAACTTGGTGGCAAGCAAAAGTATCGCGAACTGTCCGCTCAGGCTGCTGTAGAGGCCGTCAAGCTAGAATCAGATGTCATGTATCAGCAAGTGTCCACAAATGCGGCCAGGGCGCTTGTGGGGCTGCACTTCTCCAAGCGAGAACTTGTATGGCGAAACCAGCAAGCAGGTACACTGCTACAGTTACACAAGGCGATTTCAAGACAGATGGAACTTGGTGAAGCCAATCAACTGGATGTAAACCTTTCTCAAGCTTCATTGACCCAAGCTATCAATGCTGAAGCTCAGGCTAAGCAGCAACATGCCATGAATGTATCCAGATATGTGATGGCCGTCGGTGCCGGTGGTGAGATTAAAGAGATTCAACCTGAGTTGCCTAAATTGCTCGTGGGTTGGCAGCCGCTATCCGATCCTGTTGAGATAGCGATGAATTCACGACCTGATATTACAGCTAAGCGGCAACGGTTGGCTCAGCACACAGCGCAGGCCGATCTTGCTAGTGCTAAACGAATTCCAGATATAACTGTTGGACTAATGGCAGGTAGAGAGGCCGGTGATCAACTCATCTCACTTGGTTTTACAATGCCTATCCCGGTACTCAACAGCCACAGTGGCGCATATCGGGCTGCATTATCTCAGGCATCGGCATATAAAACCGAACTGGAATGGTTTGAGCAGCGCGTGAAGCTCGAAGTTCAGGAAGCACTGTTTAACCACTCGACTGCCATGCGAGCATTATTAGCCATGAGCAAGGTCGATAGGAAACCCTCATCTACAGACAATATCGACTTGGCCAAAAAGGCTTTCGATGCTGGCGAACTGGATATCGAAGAACTGGTCGTACACATCAACCAGATACTTGAGTCACGCATCAATTTCGCATCAATTCTTAAACAAGGCTGGTTAGCCCGTATTCGCCTGGCCGAAGTGTTAGGACATCCGGAGTATATTCTCCAAGGAACCCAAGAATGAAAACGTTAATAGCATTAATATCGACACTAACACTGTTTATGAGTGTCCCTGTCATCGCAGAAGATCATGGCCATGAAGAGGCTGGACATGCTCATGAAAGTATTGATGACCACAAAGAAGGTGGAGGAGCTATCAAGCTAACTCCAGCCCAGATCAAGCAAGCGGGTATAGAAAGTAAAGTGATTAAGCACCGTCCTGAAGTGCAGGTCATCAATGCGCCAGGAAGTGTGGACTTTGATGCTTATAAGCTGGCGGATATCACCACATTGGTTGATGGCGCTATTCATGCTCGCCATGTGCGTTTGGGAGATGAAGTCAAAAAGGGACAAAAGCTGGTGACCCTCACCAGCTCAGCTTTGGCCCAGTCTGAAGCTGATTATCTGAGAGCAGAAGCAGAACATCGTAAAACTAAACTGGACCTGCAACGCATTGAAACTCTGGCTAAAGAAAAGATTGTGTCTCAAGCACGGCTTCAACAGGCAACCAGCTTTCATCAGGCAGCTCATGCGAACCTTGCAGCAGCACGGGCCGCATTATCCTCCTATGGCCTGTCAGCCAAGAAAATCGAGACACTGATGAGTTCGGGCCAATATGGTCAGTTAACCCTTTATGCTCCAAGTTCAGGGACGATTGTGGCAGATGAATTTCGTTTAGGTCAGCACATTACTGCTGGTACGCGGTTGATGCAGATTGTTGATGAATCAACTGTCTGGGTTGAGGTGAAACTGTCCCAGTCTCAAATGGGAGGTATAACAACAGGGCGATCAGCAGTTGTTTCGTCGAAAGACAATACAAAGCATTACAAAGCCAAGGTTATCAATGTACATCATCAGTTAGACAAGGCGACTCGTACCGTGGGTGTGCGCCTTGAAGTGCAGAATCCTGAAGATGCTTTGCATCCTGGCATGTTTGTGAGTGCTGAGATTGAAACAGGTTCAGGTGAGGAGTCTTTACTATTGCCAGAGGCGGCTATTCAACGACAGGGCAGTGAATTAATTATTTTTGTTGAGGAAGAGCCTGGGCATTTTGAGCGTAGAGAGGTCCGTACTGGTAAAGCGAGTATGGGGTTCGTTCCAATTATTGAAGGCCTGAAAGAGAATGAATCTGTTGTTGTGAAGGGCGCATTTGTCCTTGCTTCAGAGCTGGCGAAATCCGGCTTTGAAGTACACAACCATTGAGGTGCATCCATGTTTAGTAAATTAATTGATACGGCGGTGAACAACCGCCTTCTGATTCTATTGTTACTGCTGGGTTCAATGGCATATGCACTGTTCGTTGTGCCGAAATTGAATCTCGATGCATTTCCCGATGTGACCAACGTACAGGTGCAGATCAATACAGAAGCTGAGGGGCTGGCCTCGGAAGAAGTGGAACAGTTGATCACCTATCCGATTGAGGCGGTGATGTATGCACTGCCGGATGTTGAAGAGGTGCGCTCAATTTCCAAAACAGGACTATCAGTAATTACTGTCGTGTTTAAGGAAGGCACCGATATTTATTTTGCCAGGCAGCTGGTGTTCCAAAAACTTCAGGATGCCAGCCAGACTGTTCCAGCGTGGGCAGGCACACCCAAGATTGGGCCGAACACATCAGGGCTTGGTCAAGTGTTCCAGTATATTATCAAGTCAGCTCCGGAAGCAGGTTTCGATGCGATGACACTCAGGGCTCTGAACGACTGGGTAGTGAAGTTGATGCTGATGCCGGTTGAGGGGGTGACTGACATTCTCTCTTACGGTGGTGAAACGCGTCAATATCAGGTGCAACTGAACCCTGAACAACTGCTTTCCTACAATCTGCATGTCGATGATGTGGCGAAAGCCATTGAAGCCAATAATCGGAATGCCGGTGGCTGGTATCTGCCACAGGGTGATGAGCAGTTGGTGATTCGCGGTGTAGGCTGGGTTCCAGGCGGTGAAGAGGGATTGAAAGCTATTGCGGCGATTCCGGTCAAAACAGTGAATGGTACATCTATTCGCGTATCCGATGTCGCGACTGTGGCCTTTGGTGGTGAAATTCGTCAGGGCGCAGTCACCATGACTGAGCGAACTGAAGATGGAAAGATCACTTCGCTTGGCGAAGTCGTTGTGGGTATTACCCTTAAACGCTTTGGTGCCAACACCAAGAACACCATTGATGATGTTAAATCAAGACTGGAAATCGTTCAGAAGGCGCTGCCAAAGGGTGTGACCATTCAGCCTTTTTATGATCAGTCTGATTTGATTAACAAGGCAGTGTGGACAGTTGAAAAAGCGCTGTTGGAAGCCTTTGTTCTGATCATCATCATCCTGTTTCTATTCCTGATGAATATGCGAGCGGCAGCACTGGTGCTGCTATCTGTCCCAATCTCGATTCTGGCTGCTTTAGGTGTGATGCAACATTACGGCATTTCAGCCAACCTGATGAGTCTTGGTGGCTTGGCGATTGCCATCGGTATGATGGTCGATGGTTCTGTGGTGATGGTGGAGAACATCTTCAAACATCTGGAGAAATTACCGGATGAAAAACGAGGTGTAGCACTGCGAATTACTGAGGCAGCAAAAGAGGTAGCACGTCCGGTGCTGTTTGCCGTGCTTATTATCCTACTGGTATTCACACCTCTGTTTGCCCTGGAGGGTGTGGAAGGAAAGATGTTTACGCCGATGGCTCTGTCTATTTGCTTTGCCATGTTTGCATCACTGCTGGTGGCTCTGTTTGTGATGCCTGTATTGGCAACCTTTGCTTTTACCAAAGGTGTGACTCACAGAGAGAGTCCTGTATTGGCACCGATTGCTCGCGCTTATCATAACCTGCTTAAATCCGCCCTGAATGCGCGTAAAGCAGTGGTTGGCGGCGCAGCTGTTGCCTTTGTACTTACGCTAGCCACAGTTCCATTTCTGGGCACTGAGTTTGTGCCTGAACTCGAAGAAGGAACGCTGGCTATTCGTATTACATTGGCACCATCTTCTTCGCTGGACTACGCCAAAAGTGTGGGTGAAAAGCTGGAGCGGGTACTGATCGATAAATATCCGGAGATTACATATGTCTCGGCCAGAACAGGTCGTTCAGAAATTGGTGGAGATCCGGAACCAGTATCCAATGTGGAGCTGTTTGTTGGTCTAAAGCCGGTCTCTGATTGGACCAGTGCAAGCGACAGGAAAGAGCTGCAAAACTTGATGCGTGAAGAGATGGAGGTGGTGCCCGGCATCCTGGTCTCCTTTACCCAACCGATTGCCATGCGAGTCGATGAACTGCTGTCAGGTGTGAAGGCGGCGTTGGCGATTAAGCTGTTCGGACCTGATCTGGAAGTGCTTGCGGAAATGGGTAGAAAAATCGAAACAGTGGCTAAAAGTGTGGAAGGCACACGCGATGTGGAGATGGAACAAATTGAGGGTGAAGCTCAACTGGTGGTTCGTCCTGATCGCAGCAAACTGGATCGATATGGTATCCCCGTAGATGATGTGATGAGTCTGGTTGCGGATGCCATTGGTGGTGCATCTGCAGGACAGGTGATTCAAGGAAATGAGCGGTATGATATCTACGTGCGATTGGCTAAAGATTATCGTCACAACAGTGAATCGATTGGTGCACTGATTTTACAATCTCCAAGCGGTGCATGGGTTCGTCTTGAAGATGTAGCCTCTATTAGTGTGGAGCAAGGACCTCCGATGATCAAACGTGACGATGTGCAGCGGCGTGTGGTGATTCAGAGCAATGTTGAAGGGCGTGATATGGGCAGCCTTGTAGCTGAACTGGATCAACGTATTCAAAGTGAGGTCGATCTTCCACCAGGTTATACGGTGGTGTTTGGTGGTCAGTTTGAGAATCAGCAACGTGCTCAGGCCAAGTTGATGGTGGTGGTGCCACTGTCTCTGCTCATGATCTTCCTATTGCTCTATTTTGCATTCCATTCAGTCGGACAGGCAGCACTGATTATGCTCAATGTACCGATGGCTCTGATTGGCGGAATTCTGGCTTTGTTGGTTTCAGGCCAATATCTATCAGTGCCATCCAGCATCGGCTTTATCGCCTTGTTCGGGGTAGCTGTTCTTAACGGGGTGGTGCTGGTTGATGCGATTAATCGTCATCTTGATGAGCATGACTTGGGAGATGCCATTCGACATGGTGCAGAGAGCCGTTTAAGACCCGTGTTAATGACTGCTATGATCGCAGCACTGGGTCTGATCCCATTGCTGCTGGCTACAGGTATTGGCTCTGAGATCCAGCGACCACTTGCAACTGTAGTGGTAGGCGGCCTTATTTCTTCCACACTATTAACACTGTTTGTTTTGCCGTGTCTCTATGAGCGGTTTAGCAGAAACCGTATTTCACCAAGGAAAGGAGGATGAAATGAAGCTCCGAAATCTATCTTTTAGTCTTATTATTCTGATGAGCCTCGCATTTGGACTTTCTGGTTGTGGGGAATGGAAGCCAGTGGATCATAGTGTTGGCAAACATAGTAAGCATCACCATGGATCAGGTGCCAAACAGCATAAAGAGGAGCATCCATCTGATTAATTACTGTTGATGAGATTGATTGGGCTGCCGAAACTTGGGCAGCCCGATAACCACACACGAATTATTGAGGAAAGTATGAAAGAAGAAATTATATTAATTGCTCATATTGCATGTCCGGCTTGCGGTTCCGTGCAAACAGAGACAATGCCTGAGGATCAGTGCATACAGTTTTGGAAATGCCCAGTCTGCAAAGCTCGCTGGATGCCCGAGAATAATGATTGCTGTGTTTATTGTAGCTATGCTGATGTTCAATGCCCTTCAGTTCAAAGAGGTGTGAAGTGTGATAATCATGATTTATAAAGGAGTCACGGGTGGGTAGCGATGACTAGGCAGGGGGGCCGTTCTTGCCTATCACTATTGCAACATCTACATAATGTCGCTCCCAAAACATTTACCCCTACCAGCTAAATTGCTGGTAGGGGTAAATTGGGGGTGATAATTTTCGAATTGCTTATTAGTCAGCTACCCATTAATTTTATTATTGAACGCCTCTGCAATATCTGTTGCAACAACTTTAGCTTCTTTCGGATTACCATAGCTGCCAGTTACAATAAATACGATTTTACCTGAATCAGTATCGATACCTTTAAGGGTAAACTCTTTTACTCCGGAATAAGTGCTACCACCACCGGTCACGGATCCCCAGGCACTAGATGATGTTTCAACCTTCAGGTTGCCTGTTACAACGACTTGATAGCCCTGATTCTTATAAGTTTCAAGATCGTTGGGGCTGGCAGCATTGAAAGAATCAGCGATTGCTCGTGTATCATAACCCTTCTTCAAGAACTCCGTCATAATCATATCGGTATAAACGTTATTGGTTGCCTGGGTAGGGGCGTTTGTATGTTGCCTTCCCGTGAGCATTGCAAGTGCAGCAAGTCCTTGACCAACTTCATTACCTACATTCGTTGAAATTGCAATTTTACTGCTCGCAAAGTCTTTGATGTTGTATCCATTTGTTACGTTGAACTCGATGTCTTTTATTCCACTTCGAACGGCTTGGCCGGCAAGTTGAGTCGCAGCACATCCCTGAACCAATAAAGCACAGAGGCCAATAGTAATTGCCCATTTTTTCATATTTGTTAACTCCCTCCAAACTGATTGTTTGATTGGAAGTATTATTACCCCAAAATAGGGTATTTCAAGTATAAATATACCTTGTCATTCATGGATAGAGATAAGTGGAGTGCCAGACAGGACTTTTTATGCAAACTATTGCGCGATCTTCGTAAAGAAGCGGGCCTTACTCAGGTTCAACTGGCACTTAAACTTAAACGGCCGCAAACGTATGTCAGCAAATATGAATTGGGTGAACGCCGGCTGGATCTGCTTGAGATTTACGATATATGCGTAGCTTGTGAGATCTCATTGGCCGACCTAATAGAGCGTGTTGAATTAGAGCTACAGAAATACGAGCCGACAAAAGGATAACTCAATCACAAACGGCTTTATCAAAGCCTTGTTCTATGAACAACCAGTATATCAGCTTATATTGGCATCCCTCTGAAACCGAAGGCTAGGCGTTCGAACCCTCTAGGGTATGCCACTTTCTTCAATGAAATATAATGAATAAGTATTATTCTCTGCCGACTTACCATAAGAATAGTTGGCTACAGAATCGCTTCCATCTATCGTAACATCTCCTTCCAGCCCTCATAAATCATCACCATTGCTAAGGTGTCTAGTTCACAATATTTAAGAAGCGCTTTCCGAATCTCATCTCGTTCATAATCTGACATTTCTTCAAACTGCATCCGAGCATAAGCTGTAAGTGCAGCCCCACCCTCATTTAATTCATCGCCATCACTTAATAGGTCCATATTTTTGTCTGTCACATCCCGAAACATTTTAGGTAACAACTTATAAGGGTCGATAACATGGCCAGATTCAAAATGGATCCACTGCCAATCTTTGAAGTTAAGGCTGTTGATGCCACCGGCTGCTCCATAAATAGGTTTTGAATATTTATCCTGCAAGAATGTGGAACTGTTTAAAATTGCCGGAAGGACATCTTTTATTGAGTTTGAACCATTGGTTGCCGGGTCATAGTAGTAGCGTTTAACTATTTCCCACATATCCACCATATTACGCTCACCAATCCATTGTTCTGCTGATCCACCGACTGATTTGGTGATCAACTTGATGAATTCACATAGTTCCGTTCTGTCATCAATTACTGCCTGGTCAGCCTGAAGTTGACGATAGATCATATTTAGATACGTGTTTTCGTGGTTGGAATAGCGAAATATAGTTCCTGAGTCGTTTTCAAGCTGTGCTTTCAGCTCCCTTATAAAATCGTAGTTTGGGAAAATCCCCTGCTCTGTATTTAGATACTCTCCATGGTGTTCGACAGTTCCATCTTCATGAATAATGTGGTGGGAAAGTTGAAAAGCGATTCCTTCATAGGGATGCCGGCCTGCATTGAAGGGGATGGCCACCATTGCCGTTTCAAAGTCGATAAAATGCAGTGGAAAAGTCCAACTGTTCATTTCATTTTGGAGACCCTCTCTATCCAGCCAAACGCTGTTATCACGAGTTTTGTACTTCTCGACCTGCAGCCATTGGCGTTCACTTGCAGAAATCCCCGGTTTGGTGTCCGGTTTTGGCGAAATATCATCTTCGTCCAGGTCATCGATTTTGATGCAGCCAGCTTCTATCAGCTTGTCCTTTTTTCTGAAGTTCCATACATCCAATACTGTCTGGGATTCAAAGTCGCCGTCTTCCCAGCCAAGCTGTTCTTTCCAACATTCTCTTTTACCGCTCCTTAGCCCTAATGATTCATCACTATCAGTTGTGTGGAATTCGCATTTAGAACAGATGCTGGATACTGGAGATGGGATTTTCGTATCTGAGGCATATTGATCTGCAAATAGTGCTACTCGCTGATAAAAGCTGAGGGTTTCCTCTCTTCCTCCAGCTGTACCAGAATAAATCTGCTCGCATTCGTCATCGACATTGATCTTACAGAGAATTGGAGGGTTTAAATCCGCATCTGTCAGACTATCCGAAACCGCAGCCGATTTACGACCATCTTGGCCTTTGATCAGCCGAAATTTCTGGTTCAGTCCATCAGTCGGGCAGAGTGAAGATTTGTCCGCCATCATAAGGTGAGCAGATACATTATACTCAGGCAGAGCCTGATTGATTACATGCTTCTGGAAGGCCACATCATAAAGATAGGGCTTCCAGGATGCCTTAATGGTCCCATTTCTGTTTGCGAAAGGGTTTTCCTCTTCGGGGTCAATAGATTTTGCTTTGACTTCATAGAGGCTGATATGATTCCCATTCTTTACAAGGACATCTGCTCGGATAAAGAGGGTGTCGGTTGCTATCGCAGCCTCGTAGATCGTAACTTTATCTAACTGTAATAGTTCATTCGTTTGTGCCAGCGACAAGTCATAATCCAGAGTTGTAATGTCGTGGCCACCCGGGAAATAGCATTTGGCTAATTCACCTACCTGAAATCCACCATCAGCAAGAGCCAAAAGAAAGCTGTCATCCAGGCTCTGGTTAGCGTACTCACTTTTTCCAGTATAAAAGAGTTTGGTTGGGCACTCTGAAGCAAGCTTAAATCTCGATTTTGTCAGGTACCTTTTCTTCATCTTGGCCAAATTAATCCTGTACCACTGGATAATAGGGCTTTCCCCACGGCTCATCTGGGTTATCCATCATGATATTGATGAAGCAGGGCAATAAAAAAGAGAGGATGTTTGCGCCATCCTGAACCTGATCTCTATTCACGCTGCTGTTCCAGGTGGATCCACCATGAACGAGTTGATTTCGCAGCACATAGAGTCGGTTGAACACAATGGATAGGACAGTTTTTGTATCGCTTTGGCTTAATGCGTTTCTGGCCACTTGTTTGGCAGACCCGAAGCTCCGTTCCCAGTTTTCGTAGTCTGGAACCTCATTGAGGTTGTTCCAGTAAGGCTGGAACACGTATTTATTATCCAGCAATACGCGAATTGGGCCTGAGAACTCTGTCCAGATTGCATCACTGATTACGCCTTCTGCATCCAGTCTCAGGATTTTCTCAAAATAATTATCAAGCAGATCCCTTTCTTTGCCTGATGCATACCCTTCGTCCTCTGCGTAGCTCGCATTAAATGCAACCCATAGAAGTATGAACGCGACATCAGGGTCATCTGATTCATTTGAGGCTCGCTTAAGCCAACTGATGGCTCTATGGACTCTTAAGCCGAGATTTGCAGGAAAGGCCTCACGAACCTCTCGTTGCTTTGCTTTCAATTCATCTGGTGTAAGCATTTCTCCCCTCCAGTTTTTCCAGTATAGCAGAGAAATACGTTTCTTGGGCGACTGGATTATGCTGTAATTTTAGCACGTATTTCAGAATGCCTGTGTAGTAAGCTTCGGACTGGATTGTGTGCATTCGTTCCAGACTGAATATCCATTTCACCACTTAATTTGTCAGCAAAACGCAAAATGTTAACTAGAGCACTTCTCGGGTGGCGAATACCAGTCCATTGCGGAGCCGGCTTGGCCACAAGGAAGTGGAGCAGTGCAATGCGCGTGGGATGGTTGAGCTCCCAAACCTCATCCATGATTGGGGCGAGCAGCTCCAGCAGGGTTACCTCGTGACCGAGAAACGTTCCCCTGTCGCTCATTCGAAACCGGTTGTACTCGAAGGCCTTTCCCAGATCGTGAAGAAAAGCTGCGGCAACCAGCAAATCCTTTTCAATAGGTGCCAGCTCCTTTGCCTGGTTCAATACAATCTCCATGGTTTCCCGGGTATGCCTGATGAGTCCTCCCGGATAAGCATGATGATGGCGCAAGCTACCCGGAGCACGGAGGAACGAATCCAGTAGCTGTCGATTCGACACAATCTTTCTGCAGACGGCTTTAAGCTCTTCGTCCTCAATGTGGCTGAGCAGGCCGGAGACTTTTTCAGCCTCTTCAGGGAATGGAGTATCAGGTGGTGCCAGTAGCAGCGGGCAACCGCACCAGTCTGATAGCTCAAGCATGGAGATGGCATCGCAGATCAACTTACTGCCAAGACGCCTCCCCTGGCCCGATAGCCAAATTACAGATCCTTGCTGTGGCGCCACTGTGGGCTGATCCCAGAAATAAGTGTCCATACATCCCGAGTAATCTGTAATTTGAAGCTTCCAATAAGGCGTTCCCGACCGGGTTGTGCTGCCAAGTGCTGCCTGAAGGTAAAACACCCCCTTCAGTGTCTCCCCATCTATAGCCGTCCTAATGAGTGACCCCTTCTCCTCCATCACATCCACCCAAAGGAGATGTCCTGCAGGATATCCCTAAGCTCACGCTCCAGCGATTCGATGAGGGCTACTGCATCCGAGCCTGGCATTGGCCACCGACCGATGTGATTGAGTCTGCTTGACACCCAGCTTGTGATTGCCTCCATGTTATCCGCTTCACGCCCTGTTACTCCGAGCAGCAAGACAAGATTCTTTCCATTGCGAATCTGAAGCGTGTATGCCAAATGCTGAGCCAGCATTCGGGCAGCGTTGAGGCGCTGCTTCTCGTTGTTCGAGCCATCCCCGCCAGTGACAGAGTGGCCACAATGCGGGCAAGTTTGGGTTACGCTATTTCGCATCATCTTTACCTCCGATCTTGCTTTCGACCAGCGCCTTGATGGCAGATCCGTCCTTTCGTGTGAGGTTGGGGATGTAGCGTGAGTAGACCCGGAAGAGCATCTCTGTGTTGCTGTGGCCAAGTTGTCGGGCTACCCATTCGGGGTTTTCGCCCGATGCCAGCCAGATGGTGGCAGCAGTATGGCGCGTCTCGTAGGGGCGGCGCATTGGCAGACCCAGGCGTGCCAACAACGGGCGCCAGATGCGGCGGCGGAAATTATTCTGATGCAGAGGGGTGCCGGCGCGACTGCAGAACACCAGCTCACCATCTCCAGTATATTTGCGCTGATCCAGCAGTGCCTCACGAACAATCGGCAGCATCATAATATCCCGGTATGAGCTTTGGGTTTTGGGCGTGTCCTCTTCCTGATAGACGATCGTCTCGCGCACGGCGATGATGCCCCGTTCAAAGTCAACGTACTTCCATTTGAGCCCATCCACCTCACCGGAGCGCATGCCGGTGAAGAAACGGGTAACCAGATAGTGTTGATAGTCGCGTCTGATCTCATTGCAGAGCAGCATCACTTCATCGAGAGAGAATGGATGAATTTCTTTCTTGCCCTCAGGCAACTTCTTGATGTTACGGACAGGGTTTTGAAAGTCATACCGATCCGCTGCTTCAGACATAATTCCTCGCATCGGTTTCATGATGTTGTTGATGCGCGAAGGAGAGCGCTTATTGCCACTCTTACCCGGTGTTGTGGATTGCTCTGTTCTAAATGCAAGGATATCCGCTTTAGAGATTGCCCCGACTTCATAATGACCGAATCGCGGTAGCAGCAGACCATCAAGCGTATATCGATAGCCTTTGATAACGGATCGTTTCCACCGGATCGAGTTCTCGTTCATCCATGTCTCAGCGAAGTCCCGAAACAGCGGTGTGCCGGTGTGCGATTGTGAAGGGTTGGGGCGGAACTTCTCAGCAGTCTTGCTATGAGGAAAGTACTTCGCATAAACAAAGTTGCCTGCAGCAATATCTTTCTCGATCTTATCCAGAACCTTCTGCAGCCGACTGCGGTTGGCCGGTGTGTCTTCCAGTAACGTCTGCTCCCTACAGCGAATGCCTTGATAGCGAAAGTCGATGACTAGGTGGCCGGATCCACCATTGGTCTTTCTTGCCCTGATGCTACCCATGGAGAACTCCACCAGAACGCAGCGGGATAACTGGTGCTTCATCATTTGAAGCCTTATGCATCTCCTCTTCTATGGCTTCCCATACAAATAGGATTTTCCTGCGACCGAATGGGCGGATGTAGTGAACACCTTCAATGAACACCGAATCCAATAAGAAGTTCCGAATATAGCGAGGATCGTATTTTATCCGCGCCGACAGCTCCTCAGTTGTTAAGTATGCATCCAACATAACGCACTCCTATTGCGCTTTATGCGCCTATAGGATGCATTATGCACGCCTACAGTGCATGGGTCAAGTGCATATTGCACGACAGGCATGCAAGTGGCAGCTTGACCATGCAAAATGTCCATCTATACTAAGTATTCAAGGGGGGAGTATGATTCACTGTCATCTTTCCAAGCTTATGGGTGAGAAGAAGGTCAAGATTATTGATGTAGCCCGGGATACCGGGATCAGCAGGAATATGATTTCTTCTCTCTACTACGAAAATGCCAAGCGTATTGATTTGGAATCTCTTGATGCGTTGTGCAGATATTTTGAATGTCAGCCGGGTGATTTGTTTGAATACAACTTGCCATCCATAGATCACAGATAGTGAGTCTGGGAATTGAGCGAAACTGAGTCCCAAACGCGTCGAGAGAAAATCGATGTTGCTCTGGCTGTAGCAGGCTGGAATGTGTCTGATCCAACTCAGGTGGCGCTTGAATTCGATATCAACGTCGATCTGCCCGATGGTGTTTCCGAACCGCAGACGCCGTACCAAGGGCATCAGTTCAGTGACTATGTGCTCTATGGTAAAGATGGGCGGCCTCTTGCCGTGGTTGAGGCAAAACGTACTTCAAAAGATGCGGCTATCGGTCGAGAACAGGCCAAGCAATACTGTTACAATATCCAGAAAGAACTGGGAGGAGAGTTGCCGTTCTGCTTCTACACCAACGGACTTGAAACCTACTTCTGGGATTTGGAAAACTATCCGCCTCGCAAAGTTGTCGGTTTTCCAACGCGGGATGACCTGGAACGTTTCCGCTACATCCGTCGTAATCGAAAACCGCTGACACAAGAACTGATCAACACCTCAATCGCCGGCCGCGATTACCAGATTCGTGCTATCCGCTCAGTGCTGGAAGCGATAGAGCAGAAGAAGCGGGATTTCCTGCTGGTCATGGCCACAGGCACAGGTAAAACCCGCACCTGCATCGCCATGGTCGATGTACTGATGCGCGCTGGCCATGCTGAGAGGGTTCTCTTTCTAGTTGATCGTATTGCTCTGCGTGAGCAGGCGCTCTCTGCTTTCAAGGAGCATCTGCCTAATGAGCCGCGCTGGCCCAATGTTGGTGAAAAGCTGATTGCCAAAGACCGGCGCATCTATGTGTCTACTTATCCCACGATGCTGAATGTGGTCAGAAATGAGGCGCAGCATCTCTCACCGCACTTTTTTGATTTCATCGTGATCGATGAGAGCCACCGTTCGATCTACAATACCTATGGCGAGATTCTCGACTATTTCAAAACCATCACACTGGGGCTGACGGCCACCCCGACCGATATCATTGATCACAATACTTTCAAGTTGTTCTATTGCGAGGATGGCCTGCCGACCTTTGCCTACACCTACGAGGAGGCGGTGAACAATGTGCCGCCTTACCTGTGCGATTTTCAGGTGATGAAGATCCAGACCCGTTTCCAGATGGAGGGAATCAACAAGCGCACCATCACCCTGGAGGATCAGAAGCAATTGTTGCTGGAGGGAAAGGAGATCTCCGAGATCAATTTCGAGGGTACACAGCTCGAAAAACAGGTGATCAACAAGGGCACCAATGCCCTGATCGTTAAGGAGTTCATGGAGGAGTGCATCAAGGACCAGAATGGTGTACTTCCCGGAAAGACGATCTTTTTCTGTTCCTCCAAGGCCCATGCCCGTCGCATGGAAGAGATCTTCGACAAGCTCTACCCGCAATACCATGGCGAACTGGCTAAGGTGCTGGTATCGGATGATCCTCGCGTTTATGGCAAGGGCGGTTTGTTAGATCAGTTCACCAATAACGACATGCCGCGCATCGCCATCAGTGTGGACATGCTCGATACCGGCATTGATGTTCGCGAGATCGTTAACCTCGTCTTTGCAAAGCCGGTCTACTCTTACACCAAGTTCTGGCAGATGATCGGGCGCGGCACCCGTCTGCTGGAGACCAGCAAGCCCAAACCGTGGTGTCTTGAGAAAGATACCTTCCTGATTCTGGATTGCTGGGACAACTTCGAATACTTCAAGCTACAGCCCAAGGGCAAGGAGCTGAAACAGCAATTGCCTTTGCCGGTGAGATTGGTTGGCCTGCGGCTGGATAAGATCGAGAAGGCAGTCGATAGCGGTGAGGATGAGGTTGCAGCACGCGAAATCGCCAAGCTGCGCAAGCAGATAGCCGAACTGCCGCAAAACTCAGTGGTGATCAGGGAAGCGGCAACGCCCCTGCACAAACTTGAAGAGGAAAATTTCTGGATCACTCTCACGCATCAGAAGCTCGAATTCCTGCGCTCGGAGATTAAACCGCTGTTCCGCACCGTCTCCGAGGCCGATTTCAAGGCCATGCGCTTCGAACGCGATCTGCTGGAGTTCTCTCTGGCCCGGCTGTGTGAAGAGAGGGAACGGGCTGATACCTTGCAATCAGGAATTATCGAGCTGATCAGCGAGCTGCCGCTTAGCGTCCCTTTCGTAAAAACCGAGGAGCAGTTGATTCGAGCGGCTCAGACCCATCATTACTGGGCGAAAATCGATGAGGATGCGCTGGATAAGATGACCGTCAGGCTCGGGCCGCTGATGAAGTTCCGCGATCAGGGTGGCGACGGAACGGCTCCAATCCATCTTGATCTGACCGACCAGCTCCACAAAAAGGAGCGGGTAGAGTTCGGCCCGCAGCATGAGGCAGTAAGCGTCAGCCGCTATCGCGAAATGGTCGAGGCCTTGATTGAGGAGCTGACCGAGACCAACCCCATCCTGCAGAAGATCAAGGGCGGCGAATTCATCAGTGATCGGGAGGCGGGCGAGCTGGCCGAGCTTCTGCATGCCGAGCATCCGCATATCACCGAGGATCTCTTGCGCCAGGTCTACAAGAATCGCAAGGCGCGTTTCATCCAGTTCATCCGTCATATCCTCGGCATCGAGATACTGAAGAGCTTTCCCGATACCGTGGCCGAGGCCTTCGACCAGTTCATTCAGGAACACACCAACCTGAGCAGTCGTCAGCTGGAGTTCCTGAACCTGCTGAAAAACTTCATCGTCGAGCGTGAGAAGGTGGAGAAGCGCGACCTGATCAATGCCCCCTTCACTGTGATTCACCCGCAGGGGATTCGCGGTGTTTTCAGTCAGGCTGAGATCAACGAAATATTAGCACTTACCGAGCGACTGGCAGCATAGTCGCCTGATGAGAAGAGAGAGATAAACCATGTTGCAAAACAACCCCGAACTAAAGGGCAAGATCGACCAGCTGTGGAACAAATTCTGGTCCGGCGGCATCTCCAATCCGCTCACCGCCATCGAGCAGATCACCTACCTGCTGTTCATGAAGCGGCTGGATGAGCTGGAGAGCAAGCGTCAGGCCGATGCCGAGTGGACGGGCGAACCCTTCAACTCCAAGTTTGAGGGCAGCTGGATTCCGCCCGAATATCGCAATCAGGAGAAGCCGGAGCAGTATGCAGTTGAGCGGCGCACGCTGCGCTGGAGTGAGTTCAAGCGCATGCATGCCGAAGAGATGCTAAGCCACGTGCAGAGCAAGGTGTTCCCGTTCCTGAAAGATATGAACGGGGCTGCGTCCAACTTCACCCACCACATGAAAAACGCCGTCTTCATCATTCCCAAGCCCTCACTCATGGTCGAGGCAGTGAAGACAATTGATGAGATCTTCGAGATCATGGAGAAGGATTCACAGGAGAAGGGGCAGGCCTTTCAGGATATCCAGGGCGATGTCTATGAGTTCCTGCTCTCCGAGATTGCCAGCGCAGGCAAGAACGGCCAGTTCCGCACCCCGCGCCATATCATCAAGTTGATGGCCGAACTGGTGCAGCCGAAGCTGGGGCACAACATTTGCGATCCGGCGTGTGGTACATCCGGCTTCCTGCTCGGTGCCTATCAATACATCGTCACCCAGTTGGCAGATAAAAAAGACAGAGCGGCCCTGACACCCGATGAGGATGGTTTTGTCCGCACCTCCGTTGCAGCAGGCCTTAATGAAAAGGCGCAGGCGATTCTGGAAAGCACCCTGCATGGCTACGACATCGACAGCACCATGGTACGCCTTGGCCTGATGAATCTGATGATGCACGGCATCGATGAGCCGGATATCGACTACAAGGATACCCTGAGCAAGGGCTTCACCGAGGAGGGCTGCTACGACATCGTCATGGCCAATCCGCCCTTCACCGGCAGTATCGATAAGGGCGACATCAACGAGAACCTCAGCCTCGCCACCACCAAGACCGAACTGCTCTTTGTCGAGAATATCTACCGCCTGCTCAAAAAGGGCGGTACCGCCTGTGTAATTGTGCCGCAGGGCGTTCTGTTCGGCTCCGGCAAGGCGTTCAAGTCCCTGCGCCAGACGCTGGTTGAACGTTGCGATCTGAAAGCGGTGATCACCATGCCCAGCGGCGTCTTCAAGCCCTATGCCGGAGTGAGCACCGCCACCCTGCTCTTCACCAAGGTGTGGGATGCGAAAGAGAAGGTGAGCCAGCCAGCGACCGAAAATGTCTGGTTCTACGAGATGCAGGCCGATGGCTACTCGCTGGATGACAAGCGCACCAAGCAGGAGGGCTATGGCGACCTGCAGGATATCGTCGCCAAATACCACGCGCGTAATCCAGAGGCGGATACCGAACGCACCGCGAAATATTTTTGTGTGCCTCGTACCGATATCGAAGCTGAGGGCTATGACCTCTCGCTCTCCCGCTACAAGGAGGATGTGTTTGAAGAGATCGAATACGAAGCTCCTGGCCTGATCCTCGATAAGCTGATTCAGATGGAAGTGGGTGAGGTGAAGGATACCGATCTGGCCAAAGTACAGAGCGGCATCGTGAAAGAGCTGCTCGAACTGCGGGAGATGATTGGGTGAGGAAGGTAGCTCTTTCTGAAGTATGTGATATTTCAAGTGGTGGTACCCCATCAAGAAGCACTCCAGAGTTTTTCAATGGAGATATTCCTTGGGCAAAAATCTCCGATATTGAAAATGCAGATAACGGAGTTATCTATAAAACTGAGGAACAAATTTCAGTAGATGGACTGAAAAACATTCGGGGCAAACTATTTCCTAAGGGAGCATTGCTTTTTGCAATGTATGGATCAATAGGTAAGACCGCTATTGCGGGGAAAGAATTATCAACAAATCAAGCAATTCTAGGAATCAGGCCTAAAGCTGATGGCGATATAGATTTGTCTTACCTTAAATGTTGGTTCGATAGCAATAAACAAAAGCTAATAAACCAAGGTCGAGGTGTTGCACTTAAGAACCTCTCAGCAACTATCATTCGGAATCTTGAAATTGAACTGCCATTACTCGACGACCAAAAGCGCATTGCCCATCTGCTCGGCAAGGTGGAAGGGCTGATCGCCCGGCGCAAACAACACCTGCAACAACTCGATGACCTGCTCAAAAGCGTCTTTCTGGAGATGTTCGGTGACCCCGTGCGTAATGAAAAGGGGTGGGATACCGTACCGTTTCACAAAGTAGGAAAATTCATCAGTGGTGGAACGCCGAGTAAGAGCAGAGATGATTTTTGGGATGGCGACTTTCCATGGGTCAGCCCCAAGGACATGAAGGTAACAAAGGTTGGCGATGCGACTGATCATATTTCTGCAAAAGTTTTCGAGGAAACATCTCTAAAGCGGATTGCTCCAGATTCTCTTTTGATCGTGGTTCGAGGAATGATACTCGCGCATTCTTTCCCGGTCGCAATTAACACGGTTGAGGTCGCCATTAACCAAGATATGAAGGCGATCAAACCAGCGAAAGAGATCAATGTTATCTATTTGCATAACTGCCTCGTTGCTCTCAAACGACAAATTCTCAAGCTGATATCAACAGCGGGTCATGGCACTCGAAAGTTTGACTCCATCGCAATGCAGAAGCTGTTTGTCCCCAAACCGCCAGAAGAACTCCAAAACCAATTCGCCGCCATTGTCGAAAAGGTCGAAGGCATCAAATCCCGCTACCAGCAAAGCCTGACCGATCTGGAAAGCCTCTATGGCGCACTGAGCCAGAAGGCGTTCAAGGGAGAGCTGGATTTGTCACGGGTGGTGCTGGCAAAAGGAGAACCGCTACAATGAAGCTTCAAACTCTCCGTATATCCAACTTTCAATCCTTTGGAGCAGAGCCCACTGAACTTACGCTCGAGGACATCACCTACCTGATAGGCCCAAACGGTTCGGGAAAGACGGCTGCCTTGCAGGCCTTGTGCCGGCTGTTTGCGTTTGATCCATCACTGCGACGAGTTCACAAACCGGATTTCCATGTTCCGTTTAATGAAGCTGATGCGCCAGAAGAACGGCAACTATGGATCGAGGCGGATTTCTCTTTTCCTGAATTGGCTGATGAGGCAGATAACAGTACCGTTGCTCCTCACTTCGGCCACATGCGTCTTGATGAGCCGGAAGGCATTCCCCGAGTGCGTTATCGACTCAGCGCTACCATGGGGACAGACGGCGATATTGATGAGTCGCTTGTATATGTACTGGACCTCAACCCGGATGGATCGCCACTTAGTACAGCACAAGTGCCGAGAGCCGAACGAAACCATATAACTGTCCACTATCTGCCAGCCCGGCGTGATCCAGCCAGCCATATTGCATACAGCACGAATGCATTGCTTGGACGGATATTTCGCTCGATTCAATGGGATAATGAGCGTGATGTAATCAAGAGCCTTACTGATCAAATCAGCGATAGCTTGGCAGCTAACGCATCAGTCAATGCATTCAGCGATGCTTTGAAGGTTGCTTGGGGGGCTCTGCATAAGGGTAGTTTCTTTGTTGATCCGAAAATCACATTTGTCGCTTCCGAGATAGAAGCCTTGTTGCGGCATATGTCGGTTTCGTTCTCACCTGGTCACGATACGGAACTGGTCGATTTTTCACGATTGAGTGATGGCCAAAAGTCGATGCTCTATCTATCCATTGTTCTGTCATCACAGGAAATCGGGCGTGCAGTGCTTGCAAAGGAAGACGATACTTTTGATCCTGACAGGTTGCGTCCACCTGTTTTTACGCTGGTTGCCGTTGAAGAACCTGAGAACAGCCTTTCCCCTCATTATTTGGGAAGAATCGTTAATGCGCTGAATACCATGGCAAATAAAGGGGATGCTCAAGCTCTTATTGCCACTCATGCACCATCGATGCTACGCCGCGTTGACCCTGAGAATATTCGCTATCTTCGACTTGCTGAAACAAGGCAGACGCGCGTAGCAAGTATTCTGCTGCCTGAGAAACCGGATGAGGCACATAAATTTGTGCGCGAGGCCGTACAGGCATTCCCGGAGATATACTTTTCCCGCTTGGTTGTATTGGGAGAAGGAGACAGCGAAGAGATTGTCCTGCCTCGTCTTCTCAAGGCGAAGGGAGCTCCTGTTGATGAATCAGCAGTCACGATAGCTCCACTTGGCGGCAGGCATGTTAATCATTTCTGGCGTCTGCTTTCTGCACTGCAAATTCCATATCTGACACTTCTTGATCTGGATGTGGCTAGGTATGGGGCGGGATGGGGAAGAATTAAGTATGTAAATGATCAGTTTGCAAAGTTTGAACCCGCAAAAATTCTACCTGCAGGCTGGCCTATACCGGCTTGGAATGGTGAAGTTCCAATCCGTACTCATCACTTCTATGATGATGGGAAAGTAGACATCTTTTTGGAGTTAGAGAATCGGGGAGTTTTCTTCTCATTCCCGATGGATCTCGATTACTCTATGCTACTTGCATACCCTGATGCCTATGAGGTGGAAAGAAGCGATCCCGATGAAGCAACCATCAAGGCCGTATTAGGCAAGAGTCACCATGATTCATCTCAATACAGCGAAGGTGAGCGAAAACTGTTTGGTACTTACCATCAGCGGTTCAAGCTGGGGAGTAAACCAGCCGCACACATCAATGCTCTAGCTCAATTAAATGATGAGGAATTGCTTGCCAATATGCCAGAGTCGCTGGAAAGGCTAGCTGATACTGTTATCTCTAAACTCTCCGAGTTACCCGAGTGATTCCTGTTGATGCGTGGCAGCCAGCGGATGGCTTAACCCTTGAGTCAAATGCACTAAAGGCTGCGACTGAGCAACATCGCTGCCTTGCCCTGACCGCGGGCCCAGGTGCAGGCAAGACCGAGATGCTGGCTCAACGTGCAGATTTTCTTCTTCGAACAGGCACCTGCCATTATCCCAAGCGAATTTTGGCAATTTCATTCAAGGTTGATGCAAGTAAAAATTTAAAAGACCGGGTAAAGAATCGTTGCGGCTTTGAGTTGGCCTCACGCTTTGATAGCTACACCTTTCATGCGTTTGCCAAGCGCATCATTGATCGATTTCGTCCACTGCTGACGGGAGATGATGCATTGGATGGGGACTACCAAATCGGCAACAGAAAAGTTACGCGGAAGCAAATCGAATTTAGTGATCTTGTTCCATTGGCAATTCAGATACTGAGCACATCGGCAATGGCTAGAAATGCTGTTCGCCAAACCTACAGCGATGTGTTCCTAGACGAGTTTCAGGACTGTACGAACAAGCAATACGAGCTTGTGAAGGTAGCATTCCAGGGAGTGTCTATTCGGCTAACAGCAGTGGGCGATACGAAACAACGAATTATGGGGTGGGCAGGTGCACTTGAGGGTATTTTTCAGACCTTTTCTGCGGACTTTTCCGCGTTGTCGCTCAATATGTACCTAAACTTCCGCTCCAAGCCTCGATTACTTCGAATGCAGAACGAAATTATCCGTACGCTTGACCCTGCATCTGTTATGTCTGAAAAACAGTTGCTTGGGGAAGAGGGTGAGGTTGCTGTATGGAGTTTTGAGGACAGCAAGAAAGAGGCGGAGGGCTTGGCAGATGTAATCGATAGATGGGTCAAGATAGAACAGTTGACGCTTTCAGAAATTGCGGTGGTGGTATCCAAACAGCCTGATCTCTATGCCAACCATCTTATGGGTGCACTGGAAGCGCGTGGCATACCTTTTCGTAATGAGCAGCAAATGCAGGATATCACCACGGAACCATTGGCGCGTTTGATTGTGGATTATTTATCTTGCCTATATGGACAGCGCAACCCGAAAGCCTGGATTCGCCTTATGAATCAGTTGACCCCATTTGCTGATGACGAGATTCAGGGAAGTGCGCGAAAGAATCTTGGGGTGATTTTCAAGAAACAGAGAGAAGAGGTCGCAATTTCCGAACTAATCTCAGAACCATTCTCGGGGTGGTGGGATAGGGTTTGCGCTTTTCTGAAGACGGTGAGCAAAGAAACAGTCGTTGCACTTTCGCCGGATTACGAATCGCATTCTCGGCTCAAAGAAGTTCTTACAGATACGAAAGCGCGAATTGAGGAACTGCTTGAGCTCGAAGCAGACCTGCCTAAAGCGCTTGAACGCTTCTCGGATGATCAAGCGGTACGTATTCTGACTATCCATAAAAGCAAGGGTCTGGAATTCGATTCAGTGATCATGATGGCTGTTGAAAATGAAATCTTCTTCGATAGAGACCCAAATGCGGACCGCTGCGCTTTTTTCGTTGGAGTGTCCCGTGCTAAACGCAGACTTGTCCTGACTCATGCTGGCTGGCGGAGTCGACCTGAAGGACATGCCCGGCGATGGGACGAAAGTCGATCACCTCAAGAGGAATTCCTGAGTTACGCGATGGCAGAGGTTTCAAAGAAGAGCGAGCTGACTCCGAATGAGTAAGCCAAGCGAGGAAATGATGGATGATGACTTGGCTAGTGTGTTTACATCTGTTCGGTCAGATCATCTGAAGAACCTGCGGGCTGCGCTGCATCAGTGGAAAGAGCTGCAACCCGTCTTAGGTGATATAGCTCAATTTCGAGTGGTCGTGGACACCAACGTAGTGATCGGTGATCTCTTATGGTTAAGCGGAAAGCGCAAGAACCCAGATGCTACAACCGATTTGATGGAAGTCATCGAGGCTGAGACAGTTGATATATATGCTCCTCCAGCGTTGTTTCATGAGGTTGAAGAGAAGATTCCTCTTCTCGCTGAGGAAAAGGGAATCGATGTCGATCAGTTACGCACTCAGTGGGAGCAATACAAGCCCAGACTGAAGATCAAGGAGCCCAAGCCTGAGCGTGTCACCGCGCTCCAACATGGAGTAGACCCTGATGACGCATTTTTTGTTGCGCTCGCTGAGGACATTAGTGCGCATGGCGTAATTACCAAAGACCGACATATCGAAATGATGGGTGGGAACTGGATCACTATCGAATGCGTTACGAATTTACGCGACTACTCGCGTGCCATTGCGGTCAATATGAATATCAAGGTATCAGGGGTGATGCTGACTGGCGTTGCGCTTGCATCGGTTCGGCAATTGCTGCTAGGAATCAAAGCACTGGCTTCTGCCATAAGCCGGGCGCCTGACTGGGTGAAGATTGCTTTGCTGGCAGGGGGCTTGTTCATCATTTTTTACCCCGGAGCCCGAGCAAGACTCACTCAATGGGTTATGGCAGCGCTAGAGGGGATTCAGGATGCTACCCCGTATGTCACCGAGCAAATTGCCGAGGCAGCAGCCCTTGCCGGAAAACATGGTGACGAAGCAAAATCCCACCTGGAAAAGGCCATGCTCGAACTAGACAGATCGCCCAAGGAAACAGAATGACAAAACGAATTTTTCGCGAAGGCGGTCCACACAAGGTAAAGAACATGGGTAATGATCAGTACCAGATGTCCATACCAATCCCTGAGGATAGTGAAGGTCGTATTGCCCGAGAATGTCCAAATGACGAATGTTCTCCCGCATATTTCAAGGTCACGCCTGGAACCGGAATTGTTGATGGACAAGAATCGATCTACTGCCCCTATTGCAAACATAATGCGGAACCCGATGACTTTATTACACAAGAACAGTTGAGGTACGCCAAAGAAATAGCTGTTCAAGAAGCACAAAAAGGCATCGACGATATGGTAAAAGATACCTTGGGCCTGGGCTCTTCAGGAAAGAAGAAACTGGGCGGTGGGTTGATCTCGATTGAGATGAGTTATAAAACCCGCAATAGAAGTCCAGTAAGATGGCCATTCGAGGATGAGGTTCGTAGAGATGTGGTGTGCCCCCACTGTTGTCTCAATCAGACCGTGTTCGGATTGGCAACGTGGTGTTCGGATTGCGGTAACGATATTTTTCTTGTTCATCTGGCTGCTGAAATCGAAGTCATTCGCAGTATGCTCAACGATGTTGAGCGACGAGAGCAACTGCTGGGTAGAAGGGTTGCTGCAAAAGATTTGGAGAATTGCCTTGAGGATGCCGTCTCTATTTTTGAGGCTTCAGCCAAAGCGCTAGTGCTCCGCGCCTTAGCCGAGAGGGGAATGGATCAAGCTGGCATCGATACCGCTATGAAGAAGATCGGCAACTCGTTTCAAAATACGGACAGGGCAAAATCACAACTGGAAAATCTGTTTGGTTATAAACCCAACCAATACGACATATGGGAACAATTACAGCATGGGTTTGAGAAAAGGCACCCAGTTACCCACAACCTTGGAGTGGTCGATAAAAAATATCTGGAGCGAGCGCAACTTGCTGAACAGGAGGGGCGAGAGATTTGCATTTCTGAGGTGGAAATAGCGAACCTGTTGGATAATGTGTTTTCAGCTGTTTCTGACATCCATCAAGAATTGTTTGCTCCTCAGCCATAAACGCCCAAGTATTTGGCATAACGGCGGCTATATATCACCTCTTCATCAGTTAGCCGTTTGACTCTCTCGTCAGAATAAACAATAGATAAAGCACATAGCGAAAGCCGTACGGCATGGTGAATTTTGGCTGCTTCGCCTTTCTTCCTTTGCCAGTTCGGCCAGTTAATGACTTGATAGTTACGCCAATGGTGCCATTGCCTTTGCTTTGCCCGAAAGGTGATTTGGCAAGCTTGCATTGGCCTGCTGGCACTGAAAGCGCCTTTGCCCAATTCTGGAGCTGATTGCTTGCCTGCGCCTCTCCTATTTCTTTTCCCCTATAGTGAATGAGCCAAATTTCACCCTGTTTGATTCCAATGGCTGACAGAAACGCAAGGTAACCCTTTGCCGCATTCTGATCTGTAAACCGGATATCCCCGCAGGAAAGTGAAAAGGAGTCGATGAAACGCCTGACACCAGCCAGAATGACTTCTCGCTTCTGAAGATCTGCACGCATATAACGATCAAATATTCTGTCACAAATCGTGATGTCATATGGCGATGTAGGCCTTATCGGAAATGGAAGTCGCGCTGAATCCAACCTGTGGCGAGGTTTGCCTTTTGGATACTTGCTGGTTGATCTGGTTCTCATTTTGTAGAGATGCCTGGCTCCTTCCAGCACGCCCTCAATGAATTGCTCTTCGACATCATACGTCCCAGCGATATCGGGAACGCGCATCTTTCCAGTCTGCCTGGCTTCAAGAATGCTTTGGAGCGTGCGCCAACCAATAGGCTTCCTCTCAATCACCACAGGTGACGTGTCCATGCTTTTCAGATTTTTCGTCAACGTATCTTTGAACTGGTGTTTTAACTGCATGAATGCAGTCGGAACAAATATGGACGGCAGCCACTCGTCCTGGTCTGATCGTTGTCGATATCGATAGGCCATTGCTTGGCCTATTCCAGTCAGATTTATTACTGCGTCCTTGCTCAAGCTTGGCTGCGATGCTGGTTTCCAACAATTCAAACCAAGCAGCAGATCAAGCATATGGACGTAGTGCCTTAGCGACATCTCAGCGCCTGCGTGGCCACATGTTTGAGCCAGTTGAAATAGAGCCTTCCGATTAACCCGAGGATCAAATCGAAGCCTGGCCCGCTCGGCCTGGCTTCTACGATGCGAATTCTCCCGGGCATTGAGTGCCAATACTGCCCGAGGGCGCCATAATGGATCCGCTGAGGTTTCCAGCCTGAACAGGAACCAGGATGCAAAGGAGTGCCTTAATATGTGGAAATGGACATTTGGATCTCCGGTTACCTGTCTCATTGCTTGATGAATGGCCTTAAATGCCATCCCCTCATCCACTGGCGCATTGGGCTCTCCCGGCCTGCAAAAGAGCAGGCGTTTTTTCTCTGACCTTTGAGAGAGCGACATGCTTCGATCTTCTGTATCGCGTATATGTAACCAGCTCTTTAGAAGAGAAAGCTCCTTATGCGTCAGAAATGCTTTTAATGGGATTTGTCGTATTGCATTGTCCGATTTCTTATATGCATATGGATTGTGGCGAAGAAATAGCACCGGGTCATAGTTGCCAATAATATCTGATCGAAGAAGCGTTATAATTTCAGCCCTTCTGAGACCACACTTTTGTCCCAGCATGGTCATGAGAACCAGCATAAGCTGCTCCCTCGGCTGGTTAGCCCTCAATCCACCAAGTGCCTGAACGGCGCCTTTATACATGGATGGACATATGAGATTGGCATCAACACCAAGCTCTGATTTATAGTGTCCACGATAGAATTCACTCAGATCAACCGGCTCGACGTCCCAATACGTTACTAGGAACTCGTGAAACTCAACCAGTCTCAGGGCGGTAGTCTGTTTGTTTGCTTCAGAGGTTTTTTGTTCGATCACATCCCTGTAGAGCTCATAAAACTCAGCTTCTGAAAATCCCCTTAAATCGTTGTCGGCCACATGAATATGTAGCGGCTTCGCTATTGTTGTTACGTATGAATGAACTGAGGACGCAGCTATTTTTGAGCCCTTTCTTATTCCTCTCTTATAGGTCAACAGGCTGATCGCCCACTGGGCTATTAGCCATGCAAGTGGACTAAGCTGGTCACCATAAATATCCAGAAACCGGTTAAGGTTAGCTTTGCTTTGTCCTGAACTTGTCCTTTTTTCTTTTTGCCTGCTTTCCTTGGGGAAGATTGCTTCGTACAGATTCCTCCATAGAGCAGGAGTCATTGATCCATGAAAAGATTTGGGTCTCAATTTCTTCTGAAGACTTGGAATAGTTTCCGCTTCAGTATCGGGCAGTTGATCGGGGATGGGGACAGGCTTGCCGGTTCTGATTCGCGCCCATATTTCTGGTGGAAGAGAAGCAGACTTGAGTTTCCCTGCACCATAGTCCGCCAAATATGGCTTGGAATGTAATGCCACTCTTATGTGGGCAATTCTCAGGAACTCAGCAAGACTTTTGGGGCGTATATGGTCTGGAATATCCAGATGATCCATCAGTGTGCGCAAGTGTGTCCATGGGTCAGAGCGCTCATAATTGGCTCGTATAATTTGGTCATGCAACCGCCCCAACAGCAGTAGGGTTAGAGGATCTACAAACCAACGTTTATGCAGTGCCTGGACCTGATCGCTCGACCGGCCCTTCTTGCCCGTGATGCTTCTGTACAATTCAATCCAAGCGATAGGTTCATCATAAACCAAGCCATCAAATGGATTCCTTGTCCAGGCAATCAGCCAGTCGCGATTTATCAGGCCTCCATAGACTGTTGCGGTGAATATTAGGTAGCCCAGTGAGATGCTTTTGTTTTCGGGGATCGGATTATCGAGTGATTCGATAACGCATTTCTCGATCTCTCGCAGCCTTGAAAGCGAGAACATGGTGTTTCGTGTAAAGTAAGGTGTTTCCCGCCTATAGGAAGAGACCGGAGCAGGGATATAAAGGTCCCATCCCAATTGTTTGACCCCTTTCTCCAATCCAAGAACAAACAGGTTTCTTCTCTGTTTATATACGTGTCCAGGGGTATCAATACGCAATTTCTCACAGAACCTTTCTGCTTCGACTTTTGATAAGGTGACTCCTGCGATCCCTGCATATATGTTCGGGTGATCTTCTTTTAACGTTTTGAGCAGTACTAGTAGCTGCTTTCGCTTTCTCTGTGCAGGCCTTGAACCGAGGCTTCTTTTATCAGGCCTGGGTGCGAGGCTTCGCCATATTTCATGTGGCCTATTCATATGGATCAATCGCATACCATCCGCACCGACTGACTATTAACTTTGTCAGCATTGGTTTGATGATATCTCTGTAATCAATTGCCCCGAGTGTCGAGAACGATGCCCATGGTTCCTGTCCATTTTCCCAATGCCCCATAAAAGCATCCACGACATCAGATGGGCACCCCATTTCGAGCAGGCCGCTTCGGAGAAAGTGTCTGTGCGCATTGGCTGGGAAGGGGTATGAACTCGGAAAATGCGATTCATAAGCAGAAGGAGTTAAAGGAACTATCTTGTCTCCTTCTATGAGGAATAGTCCCGGGATGGATCTTGCTTTGTCCTTGATCGAACCATGCAATTCCTTGCTCAACGCCTTGTAAATATTAGGAAGCTTCAGCGAGGCATATTCCAGAACAGCTTTTAATTGCGCCTGATATGACTGAATCTGCTTGATGCACTCGTCCATGATCCAAACAAGTCTGGAGTGATATTCATCGACACTATCTTTGTCAGAAATGACAGCAAAGCCAGTGTCGTAGTCGATTTCGTTTGAATGGAATGATGCATCTCCAACAGCACGGTATCCGGTTGCAAAATTGATGAATGCGGAAGTGTAGATGGCCATGGCATTGTGCACTTCAATAGGCCCCAGTGATTTGGCATCTTCAACTTTGCAACTCAGATACCACACCAAGCTTGCTACTTCACTACATGTGGGGCGTATTCTTGCTCCATGCATTTGATACGGTGGGTTAAATTTAACAGGAGAAGTTTGCCGTCGTTTGCCACCTGCTAATTCCATTCGGGCACTTTTCGCAATCGATTTGCATGTGTTTTGGTAGATACTGTTCAGCTTCCATGAATTCGTGGCTGTGTAAAAGAGTGGGTTTGCACCGAGATAGGAAGTGCGCCCTGTGATGAGCATCGCATAAGTGACGTCAGAGCCAGGGGCAGTGGCAATCGATTCGAAGACGCAGTTTGCAATGCGCCCCATTGTTAACCTGCAGCCGTAGCTCTGATTGGTTTCAGAGATGAAATTCTCAAGTAACCGCACATAATATTCAATGGATTGATTGAAAAGCTTGCGCCTCTTTCCTGCTCTTTTGAAATGCTCGGCAATGATTTGTTCAATGGCAACGCCAGAGTTCAGTGACACATGTGATGCAATGTCCAGGCACTTATATTTTCTATACTGTGACTTGTATTCTGGTCGAGCCGTCTTAATGAGGACAAACGATGGGGAGTCGAGAACGAATTCGACGCGCTCTCTTGGTTTTTGGGGCATTGTTTTATGGCCTATTGCATTTATCGCCTCGTCAAATGGTACAGAGTACCAGAACATAATCGTGAGTAAGGATGCCAATTCCAGCAACTGATGGGATAAGTCCTCATCGTTACAGGCTTTGCTTTTTCGATATGCACGTGCGATTCCTGAGGCTATGCAGCTGGCCTCAAAACTTGATAGGACTGACCATCTTAACTGTAGTTGCTGATTACTCATGGCGACTTGCTTTTGAGAAGACTTGGCCCGCTGCAGATGCTCAGTACTGCTTCTCCCATCCATAGGTTTTTCTTCTGAGTAGGAGGTCTCGGAATGCTCTTTCTGATGGGTAAACTCTTGAGATGACAACCCGCTTTTTTCTATTTCCTTCTCTTTCGCCGGACTATGAATCGGCATTTTAATAGAACGGCTTGTGACAGGATTTTGATCTATGTCCGGTTCATTCGATAGTGAGATAGGTTCTTTTGCAGGATGCTTATGATGATTGTCCGATGTGTCTCTGATGATGCCTTTTCTTAATCCGAGTGCGTAGCGAATGAATACAGAAAATGATGCGGTCCGAGGTGTGTCGCTGAGACCTGCCAAATGCGACAAATATTCTTCCGTTGAGCATGCCTTGCCCGGCAGTGCCTCTAGGGTACTCGAGTAATCTTTCTTGCAAATCGAGCGCGCAAACGTAAATGCTGTTTTTCGACTGCTTTCAAAATGCTCACCCTCGGCCTCAAGTCTCCGGCAAGCAGAGTTGGCGATTAAAAGCTGGCCCAATAAATGGTTGTGTTTTGTCTTATTCTTTGGATCAGAAGGTTCGTGCCAGAGCGATACGTATGGCTGATGGTCTTCGTATAATCCCCGCAGGGGATCAGAAATATAATTCTGTGCCTGTGCTTGGTAGTCAGCAGCAAAGGCTAGGCATGCAGCACTCCAAGTGTTGAGTTGCGAGCCTTCATGTAGGTGCTCAAGACTTGATATCTGCTCAGCTACGGACAGGACTGTAGCTAACCTATTAATAATATGCCCAGCTTCCACAAGGGGTTCTGGTGCTTCGACATATTTAAGCAGGCTGGGTGGAAGAGTCTGATCCATCATTTTTAATCCGCTCATAAAATACTCTCTGCCTGCTGTAGTCAGCATCTTGGGCAAACTTACTTTTGGTATGGTGTCCAGGTGCGATATGTTTGAGTATGCCTTTGCCTATGATGTTATACATTTGGGCCAACACATCTGGATCCCTGGCAAACATGCTGAAGAATGACTTCAAGTAAAGGTCAGACTGCGCCAGCTGAATCAATTGCTCATCAGAGATGCTTGATTTCTCGATCATATGCACAGGCACTAAATCATCGGGCTTGAGGCAAGTCTTTGCAGCTTGCAGCGTCCTGATGCCGCAAATGCAGTAGCACTTGCCAGCGTGCTCGTAGGATATGATGGGTTGCGTAAGTAGCAGTAGCCGGACAGCAAAACATGTAAGATCAGACGGAGATATGTATGGCGAAGATGGGGACTTCGATGCCACCAAGTCAGCCAACGTATTCACAGAAGGCGGAATATGAACATCTTCCACGCGCCACTGGACAACATCAATGCTAATTTCCGATAATTCTGCCATAAATTGAATGTATAGCATTCTACTATTTTAAATCAAGCGATCATTCCTTAAATGAGAATAAATACTGTAATAAGTCTTTGGTTAATATTTATAATTGTTTATTTATCGTCATTTAAGGCACTATTGGGTTTGCAGTCACAATACATATGAATTGACCTCCGAAGCCGAAGGCCAGAGGTTCGAATCCTCTAGGGTGCGCCAATGTATGTTTCATGGCCTGTTAAGCCTCTCTATTCTATCATCCACCCATGACTACGATCCGACTGGCTGTTGATGGCATGA
>Ga0316202_10000376_pt1 | contig 52865 bp, 26 predicted proteins | sample 3monrhotite_MG_FD_204934 | JGI IMG/M metagenome (GOLD analysis project Ga0316202, IMG submission 204934) | Microbial mat bacterial communities from mineral coupon in-situ incubated in ocean water Damariscotta River, Maine, United States -... | ecosystem: Environmental > Aquatic > Marine >...
GCCGTACAGCGCGAAAGCCAGCACTAAGCGAAGCGAAGTGCCCCTAGTAGGGGGGAGCGAGGAGCCTCAGCGACGAGCGGGGGGATCTCTGATCCCCCAAAAAAAGAGACACGCCGGAACGACCTAGTCGCTCCGGCGTGTCGGGAACAGGGGCCTAAGGACCCGTCGGTGCTTAGACCGATAGCCCCCTATTGATACAGCCACTAGACATAAGCCATCACCTCCTTTCGCATGGGTTCCCTCGGCCAGTTCCGGTGTGGTTCCGAAACCCCGAGCAGAGGGGCCCAGCGCACCACGGTAGCGCGCACTAGGTTGAGACCCCGAAGGGCCAGAGGGAGACACATGCCTCCTTCCGCGAGAAGAGTGGCACGCAGCTGCAAAGCGCGCCAGAGGAGTTGCCAAGCTGAAGCGTGACTTGGTCGGATTCCCTCCGTAAGATGCGGCTTTCAGGAGCAGAAGACTCATGTCTGAGCCACAAACCGCAACCGAGCCCGTGACCACCGACGCCGTCGGCGAGACCGTCGGTGAGGCTGTCGCGACCCCTGTCGCGCCCACGCCCGCCGAGGAAGCCGCCAAGGTCGCGATCCCAAACTACGACGACGACGACGCCGACGACTCGCTCTTCGGCGAGTTCCTCCTCTTCCTCAAGGAAGAGAAGAAGTGGTGGCTAGCGCCCCTCGTCTTGCTCCTCGTTGGACTCGGCGCCCTCGTCGCGTTCACCGAAGGCTCGGCTCTCGCGCCCTTCATTTACACCGTCTTCTAGAGACGCCCGGCCTCTGGCTCGACTAGAGAGCCAGTTAGATTCCCGGCTATGAGTCGCGCTCCCGAGACCCTCGACGGCTACACGCTGATCCGAGAGCTCGGACGCGGCGGCATGGGCGTCGTCTACGAAGTCCACGATCCTCGCTTGGATCGGCGGCTCGCGCTCAAGCTAGTCCTTGGCCGCGAGGCAGACCCAGAGGCCCTCCTCCGCTTCCAGCGGGAATCGGAGCTCCTAGCCCGGATCAACCACCCCAACGTCCTGCGGATCCACCGCGTCGGAACCTCCCAGTCCGGCCCCTACTTCGTCTCGGAGCTCGTCGAGGGCGAGCCCCTCGACCAGCTCACGAAGCGGAGCGGTGCCCTGCCCCCCGAACACGCCGCTCGCCTGATTCGTGACCTGGCCTCTGCGACGGCGGCTCTTCACACCGCAGGCGTGATCCACCGCGACCTCAAGCCAGGCAACGTCGTCCTCAGGCCCGACGGCAGCCCGGTCCTGATCGACTTCGGCCTGGCCAGCGACCCTCGCGCCCAGCGGCTGACCGTGACCGGCACGATCCTCGGCACCCCCCACTACATGAGCCCAGAGCAGGCCTTGGGCGAGGCCAGCATCGGGCCCCCGAGCGACGTCTACGCCCTCGGATCCATGCTCTTCGCCCTCCTAGCAGGGAGCGCCCCCAACGAAGGGCTCACGGCCCTGATGGTCTTGGACGCCATCGTCCGGGGCGACACCTCCTGGCCCCCCGAGGTCCGCGAGCGGACGCCAGATTCGCTGACGGCCATCTGTCAGCGGGCGCGAGCCAAGGAGCCTCAAGCGAGGCCGAGCGCGGCCCAGCTCGCTCTCGACCTGAGCGGCTACCTCGAGGACCCCAGCGAGGGAGTTCGCCAGAGGAGGCTCGCTCCTTGGCTGGCCCTGGCCGGGGGCCTCTTCCTCCTGGCCGGCCTCGCAGCCTGGGCGAACACCTCGGGTCGCGAGGCGCCTGCCCCGTCGCTCGCAGGGCCCGCCGCATCTTCAAGCTCACCTGCGCCCGAGGTCACCTCGACGCCCCTCGACATTGCCGGCGCCATCGTGGACCTCAAGCGCCCCACGAGCGAGAGCTTCGCCCGCGCGGAGGCGATCCTCGAAGAGGGTCATGGAGAGCGGCTCGAGCGCCTTAGAGCGCGCTATGTCGGCGCGCGACTCCTTGCGCCACCCACGAGCTCCTTTCGCAGCCCAAGCCTACCGGCCCACGGCAAGGTGGCCTGGTTCGACGCCCGTCGACTGGTCGTCGCCTCAGAGACCGAGCCCGGGCTCTGGTCCTGGAACGACTGGTCCCGAGCCGAGCATTCGCTGAGCTCGTCCCCTGGTGACAAACAAACGCGCCGCGCCGGGCCTTTGGTGTTCGAGGACAAGGTCTATCTCGGGGGTGGCCACGATCGAACGACCCAGATCGAGGTCTACGCCTGGGAGACGTCGCCCGCTCAGAAGACCTTCCCGACTCAGGCTGCCGTCTCCTGCCTGGCCGCAGGCCGCGGTCCCAGCGGGGAAGCGATCCTGGCCGTGGGGACCTTCTCGGCGGTCAGCGAGATCGAGGGCACGATCCTGATCTTCGATCTCGAGACGGGTGAGCTGAGCCAGACCCTCCGCGGGCACCGACCGGGGATCGCCGGGATCACGGTCAAGGAGACCCGCGCCGGCGCGCCGGGGATCGGCGCCCTGACCTTCTCGCCCGACGGACGCTGGCTGATCTCAGGCGGCCTGGCGGGCGCGGTGATCGTGTGGGACGTCGCCACCTGGAAGGTCACAGCGACCCGCATCCTCAACTCAGGCGACGTGCGCAGCCTGGCCTGCCACCCTCAGCGCCCGCTCCTGGCGGTCTCCCCAGGGCTCGGCCAGGGAGTCCGCCTCGTTCAGCTGCCGAGCCTCAAGAAGACCCCTGTCCGGCCAGCCTTCAGCAGCGGCGACCCGACCGGTGCCTGCTTCTCCCCAGACGGACGCTTCCTCTTCGCCGCCAGCAACGGCGCTAGCGACTCGGCCTCGGCGAGAGACATTCGCGCCGGCGAGCTCATCGCCTACGACCTCGAGCGCAGTCAACTCGTCCAGACGAGACGCTTTGGGCGCCAGGCGCCTCGCTCAACGCAGCTCTCCCCAGACGGCCGCCGCCTCGCTGTCTACTCACACGGCCCCGGCTCAGAGGGGATCCTGCAGGTCTGGGAGATCGACGTTCCACCGCTTCGGTGAGCGTGCGACCTGCCTAGCGCCGGAATCGAAGCGAGACCCAGTCCTCGACCTCGACCCGAGCGACTGGCTCCCAAGGCGCGAAGGCCGCGCGGACCTCGGCCTCGCAAACGCTCCGGATCCCGCCCAAGACTAGCCAACTCCCCGTCACACGCTTGAGGTCGCCGGCCAGCGGGACCAGGAGCTCGGCGTGGAGGTTCGCGAGCACCCCCTCGGCTGGCTGGCACTCGGAGAGAGGAGTCGTGCTAAAGGTCGCCTCAAGACCGCTCTGGCGCGCGTTGAGCTTCGCCTCCTCGATGGCGAGGGGCGCTATGTCCACGCCCTGGGCCTCCAGGCCGAGCTGCGCCGCGGCGAGGGTCAAGATCCCCGACCCGCAGCCCACGTCCAAGACCCGCTGACCGGGCTCCGCCACGGCCTCGAGGGCCGCGAGCATCGAGCGCGTCGTGGGGTGCTGTCCGGTCCCGAACCCGCTGGCGGGTGTAATCACGATCGCCCCAGGGACTGGATCCCAAGGGGGCGCCACGGTGAATCGGCCCACCGAGAAGGGCGCGAATCCCGCTCGGCTCTCGGCCTCCCAGTCCCTGTCCTCGACCCTCCAGGCCACGCGACGCGGGCGGTGAGGCTCGAGGCCGACCGCGATCGCAGCGCGGGCGCTACCGGACGAGAACCAGGCGCGGACGCGCAGCCAGGGGCCAGGCAGAGCCTCTGGACCGTGGTCCCAGAGCTGGCGCGGCGCGCCGGCGTCAGGGTCCTCCTCTTGGAGTCCGACGCTCCCGAGCTCTAGGAGACGTGCGCAGAGCGCCTCGCCCTCCTCGCGGGGAACCTCGACCAAGAGCTCGTCGTAGACAGCGGCTGGAGTCGGCCCTCGGCCCGCCCCGCTCATCGCATGTAGAGCGGGATCCGCTGGTAGGGCAGGGTCAGGATCGTGATCGCGATCCCCGTCCCATAGACCGCGCCCACGCCGTCGCCCTGCCAGCTCCCGTCGCCCGACTGAAGCGTGATGAGCTTGCTCGCGATCCCCTTGTAGTAGGCGTCGAAGTCCTTGGGGCCAGCCTGGTAGTAGGCCTGGCTCAGGTAGAGGTGGGTGTAGAAGAAGTGCCCGCCGGTTTGTCCAGCGCGGATCGTGCGACGAACGTAGGCCAAGCACTTCTGCGCCATGGGCGAGTCGTATTGGCCTGCGTTGTAGAGGACCGCGCAGGCCGCGGCTGAGATCGCCGGCATCGAGGTCCCCTTGCTGCCAGCGGAGTAGGCGATCCCGCCGTCGGCGTTGGCTGAGAGCTCGATGTACTTGGTGGCCTGCTTGATCACCTTCTGGGGCACGGGGAGCCCCGCTCGCTGGCAAGCGCGGAGCGCCTGGACCTGAGTCACGGTGACCGAGCCCTCGTCGTTCTTGCTCTCAGGCGAGTAGTACCAGCCCCCGAGCTTGCTCTGCGCCCGACCCGTGAGGCGAATCGCCCCTTCCAAGACCCGCTTCAAGCGAGCCTCGAGCTCGACGTCGCCCGTCTCGCCCATGGTGCAGGCCAAGAACATCGTGGCGAAGCCGTGGCCGTACATCGAGCGGCCCTCCTCGCCGGGAGAAGTGATCAGCCCGCTCCGACGCGCCATGCGCGGGTTGAGGAGGAAGCGCACGCAGCGGCGGACGTTGTTCGCGTAGCGCCCGCGAGTCGGGGTGTCGCCGTGGCCCAGGAAGGCCATGCCTGCGAGGGCCGTCATCGCGGTCGGATAGGCCCCGCCCATGCCTTGGCCGCCTTCGCGGAAAGAGCCGTCGCGCCCTTGATGGCGCGCCAGCCACTTGATCCCCTTCTCGATCGCGCGCTCGGTCGCCACGGTCACGAGCTTCGGTCGCGGGAGGACGACTTCGGTCGGATCGGCCTTGGCCGGGTTGGGGTCCGCGTCTTGCGCGGCCAGCGGGAGACCGGCGGCTAGCACCAAGCCGCAGCTGAGGAGGAGCGAGGAAGGAAGGAGCGTGGAGTTCATGGCGACCCTCACTGGGGCTTTGGAGTCGGCTGCGGTGCTGCGGGCTTGGGCGTCTCGGGCTTGGGCGCCTCGGGCTTGGGCGCCTCGGGCTTGGGCGCAGGCTTGGGGCCAGGAGCAGCCGGGCCAGCGGGCGGCGCGAGCTCGACCTTCAGCTTGAGGGTCTCGCCTCCACGCGAGACGGCGATCTCGACGACCTCGCCCGCGAATCGGCGCCCGAGCGCTCGTCGCAGCTGCCAGGTCTCATTCGTCTTCTCGTCGTCGAGAGAGAGGACGACGTCAGATCTCTGGATGCCGGCCTTGGCGGCCGGGGAGCCTGGCGCGACTTGACCAACCCGAATTCCTTGGCCCCGGTGACTCTCGTCGGGGACGAGGCCCAGAAAGGCCCGCTCGAGCTTGCCTCCCTTGGTCAGGCGCGGGATCAGCTCGACCACGTCTTGAATCGGGATCGCGAACCCGATCCCCGAGTCGTAGATGTCGACGCCGGCCATGCGTCCTTGAAGGTCGAGGGGCACCAGGATCCCCAGGATCGAGCCGTCGATCCCGGCCAAAGGGCCGCCGTAGTTGACCGGCGAGATCGCGGCGCTGGACTGGATCGCGCGCCCGCCGACGCGGCCCGTCGCAGACACGATCCCGAGCGAGGCTGCGGGCTCCCTCGTGCCCAGACCACGCCCGAGAGCCAGCGCGAAGCGACCCACCCGGACCTGACCGCGCGGCGCGAAGCGAGGAACGGGGAGGCCCTTGGCGTCGATCTTGAGGAGCGCGAGCTTCCGGCTCTCGTCCTTGCCCAAGAGCCGCGCGACGAAGCTGCGGCCGTCCTGCAGGGTCACGAAGAGGTGTCGTGGCTTGCGCACCAGAGGAAAAGTGCTGGTGATGATCAAGCCGTCTGCGCGCACGATCAGGCCCGTGCTCGGCCCTGCGGCCTGCTTGAAACCTCGCCTCGCGAGGATCCCCTTCCGCTTCTCGCCCTCGTTCTTGGGGGCCTTGAAGCGCTTGGGCAACCCACCTAGGGCTTCTATGGTCACGACCGAAGGCGCGAGCTGCGAGCACACCGCCGCGCTCAGACGTCCCAAAGCAGCCTCGGGTCTTTTGTCGTCGGCCGACTTCTGTGGGTCCTCTTGCCCCGTCGCGCTCGCGGCCAAGAGCCCCAGCAGCGCTAGGGACGCCGAGAGAATACGGAGCAAGCCCTTCGCTCTCCTTCTCACTTCTCGCCCTCCTTGGCCGGGACTTCCAGGGTCAAGTTCAGGCAGGCCTCGCCGCGCTTGAGCGTCACTCGGACCTTCGTGTTCGGCTCGAGGTTCGCCACCGCCTCGTCGTAGTCGCGGCAAGAGCGGATCGTGCGGCGCCCGATCTTGAACACGAGGTCGTCGGGCTTGATCCCCGCTCGGTCGGCCGCGCTCCCGCGCCGCACCACCTCCACGTAAGGGAGGGGCGAACGCACGAGGTGCGTCCGCTGGAGACGAATTCCGAGCTTGGGCCCCCCCCGCTTGGGCCGGACCAGAGGAGCAGCCTTGGCGACGGGTCGCGCCTTGCGCTGGCGGAGCGCTGCCTGGAGGAAGGGGCGGATCTCGTCCGCCGGGACCGCGAAGTTGACGAGGGTGTTGGTGGCCCGCGACTCCACGAGGCGTCCCAGGATCCCCACCAGCTCGCCCTCGAGGGTCAGGAGCGCCCCGCCTTGGCTGCCTGGGTTGTTGGGAATGTCGCTCAGGAGGACCTGCTCGAGCCCGAGGGGGAGTCGGACCATTCGAGCCCCGCCCTCGTTCGGGTTGACCGTAGCGGTCAGGACGCCCTTCATGATCGAGAGCTTCTCGGCCCCGTACACGAACCCGAAGGGGTTCCCGACGCTCAGGAGCGCCGTCCCCGGGCGGAGCCCGCGGCTCTTGCCGAGGCGGAGCGGCTTGAGCGTCGCGCCGAGGGGGTCGACCTTGAGGAGCGCGATCCCGAGGCCGGCGTCAGCAGACCAGAGCTTCGCGTCGAGGCGCTTGCCCCGGGCTGTCACGACATGGAGATCAGGACTGTCGAGAGCAATACTCCAGGCCGTGAGCACGAAGCCTCGCTCGTCGACGATCACGCCGCTCCCGTAGCCGGGGATCCCGGTGAAGCCGCCTGCGCCGTAGAGCTTGACCACGCTCTCGAGGACGGCTTGGCTGAGAGCCTCGACGGGCGTCGCCGGCGCCTGCTTGGCCTGACGTCCGCCGCCCGGCATGGCCGAGGTCGGGAGCTTCTCAGCCTTGCTGGGGCTGCCCACGGGAGCCACGTCGCCCTCTTGGGCGAAGAGGGGAGCCGAGACGAGGCTCGTCAGGATCAAGCTCAGCGCCGCGCTGCTTGGGGCGCGACCTCTCCCTTCGCGGGCGTGACTCGAGGTCCTCATGAGCCCTTCCCTGGGCGCTTGAAGAGCTTGGCGTCCTGCGCTTCGTGGCGCAGCTCTAGGACCTGGATCTCCTGAAGGAGCTCAGCGCTCTCGTCATCCACGCGACGAATCCGGGTCCCCTTGGGAGTCTGGAGATACGTCTCCTCGACCCAGCGATCGTCGAGTCCGGGCGCCGCGAAACCGACGAGGGTCAAGCTCTCAGCGTCGAGGTAGACCTTGCGCTGACGACCCGCGCGATCTCGGACCTCGAGGCGAATCGCAGGGCGCTCGTAGATCCACTCCCCGCCGGTGAACACGATCTCGTTGACCAAGGCCAGGCCCTGCGGGTGAGCGACCGCAGCTAGCGCCGTCGCCGTTCCGCCCAGCTCGTCACGGCGAAGGGGAGCCAGGTCCGTCACGGGCCCCTCGCCGCGCTGCTGCCAGCCGTTGCTTCCCTCAAAGACCTCGACCAGGCGTTGGGCGCCGACGCCGGTCTCAACGCGAATCTGTCGGCCGCGGACACGTATCACGCGCTCCACGACCTTGCCGCCCTCCTGGAGCCGCTCACGTCGGACCCAGCTCAGGGCCGGCTTCGTTGCCCGGTAGGAGGCCAAGACCTCAGCGGTCTCGCGCTTGATCAGCTTGGAGTCCCCCGCCCACTGCCCCTGCTGAGGACCCGACCAAAGGGTCCCGAGACGGAAGGTGAAGGTCAGGCTCCTAGGCGCGCCGCCCTCCTCGCTGGCGCGCTCGACGACGAGGCGGACGCGACGGTTGGCCGGGAGTCGTGAGATCCGGGCCAGGAGTTGGTTCTGGCTCCGGATCGCCTCCCCCTCGAACTCCTTGACGACGTCGCCCAAGCGGAGCCCGGCCAGGTAGGCCTTGGAGGTCTTGGTGATCGAGTCCACCGTCGGGCGCGGGGTCTTGCCGCCGCGAGTCAGGTCCTTGACCGTCGCGTTCATCGTCCCGTGGTAGCACTGCCGACAGGCTCGGAGGTCGAGGAGGAAGTTCTTGATCTGGGTCACCGAGGCGGCGAAGCCGACGCCGACGTTGATCCGGACCCGGTCGGGACGGAACCCACCCAAGCCGTTGATCCCCAAGAGCTCTCCCTCGGCGCTGAAGAGCGGGCCCCCCGAGTTGCCCGGATTGATCGAGGCGTCGAGCTGAACGCAGTCGCCATAGACGAGGTCGGTGCTGCCCGAGCCGGTTCGGTAGCGGTGGATCCCGCTCGCGACGCCTTGGGTCACGGTCGGGCTGAAGTCCTCGGCCAGGAGGAAGGGGTTTCCCATGGCGTAGACGCGCGCGCCCGGACGGACGAGGTCCGAGTTCCCGAGGGGCACTGAAGGCCAACGGGCGCGCTGCCCGTCGTCGAAGCGAAGGAGTGCGATGTCACCGCCGGGATCTATGCCCAGCAAGCGAGCGCGATAGCTGCGCCCGTCGTTGAGGCCGACTCGAAGTCGCTTGGCCGTCCCCGAGACGTGGAAGTTCGTCAGAACGTAGCCCCGCGGGTCCACGATCACGCCAGAGCCGCCGCCGGGCTCGCCCTCCTTGAAGACCGCCGCGACTGAAGGCGACAGGCGCCGAATCAGGGTCATTTGACGAGCTTCGAAGCGACGCGCGGCCTGCAGGTCAGCGGGATCGATCTCGATCCGCTTGGAGGCCTCGGGCTCTGGCTCGGGATCCTGAGCCAGGACGGGCGTGGTGAGGGTCAGGAGCGCCAAGGAGAGTCCACAGAGGCCAAGGGCGGCGTCCTTGGCGGTTGGAAACCGATCTCTTCCAGGCGATTCGCCGAGGTATCGCCCTGGGCGGAACGCTGCGGCTAACGATCTCGAATTCAAGTCGAGCACCCGCTCCCTAACGTGGTTGGATCCCGCCGCGAGCGGGCGAGGACTGAGTGGACGGCTCCCGCGAGCGGGAGCCTGGGCAGCTGGATCGAGCGAGGGCCGGCCTACTTGTCGAGCTCGGCCACGCCTCGGTAGTAGCGCTCGATCAGCTCGCGATAGCGTGAAGGGAAGCGCTCCTTGAGGAACTGCGCAGCCCGCTCACGCTCCTTGGGCTTGAGCTCGCTCCAGGCGTCTTGGTCTGCGCGACGAGGCGCCTCGGCCAAGTCGCCTTCCTTGGTCTCACCAGGAGCTAGCTTGGACTCCTTGGCGCCGCCCTTCTTCTGACCCTTGGGGTCGCCAGGCTTCTTGCACTCGCCCGGCTTCGGCGCGCCGGGCTTGTCGCAGCTCCCGCCGCCCTTCTTCTCCTTCTCGCGCATCAGCTCGATCAGCTTGTCTATGGCGACCACGACCTGCTCCTGGCGCTTCTGAGTGCCCTTGCCAGTCCGCGAGCGACGGATCAGACGCTCGATCGTCTCCATTCGCTTGGCGAGCTCGAGGAGGGGTCCCATGCCGTCGCCGCGCAGCTCACGCAGGAGCCAGTCGGCACCCTCGACGACCCGCTCCGGTGCGTCTTGGAACAAGGCCGCCTCGCCGCTGAGGGTCGTCAGGAGCGCACGGGCACGTGCTCGGCTCTGCTCGCCGGCCGGGCCGCTCGACTTGAACTCTGCAAGTCGTGCGTGGACATAAGCCAGGTAGAGGGTCGCCTCGTCGGTCCAAGGCGTGCCCGCCCGGAGCCGGCCTCGCACGGCCTCGAGCGCTGCCGCGGCGCCCTCGAGGTCGTCCTGAGCCAGGAGCGAGCGCCCCAGGAAGTAGGTCGCGTGCGCTCGCACGAAGAGGTCTTGGCTCTCGTCATTGACGATCGCTTCCCAGCCCCTCGTGTCATCGGGGTTGGCCTCGTAGGTCGAGTAAGCCTTGGCGTAGCTCGGAATCGCGAGGAGCGCCTGATGGATCTTCTCGCGAGGCGAGGTCGCCTGGGCTTGCTGGAGGGCGCCAAGGACCTGATCGGAATCAGCGTAGGCCTTCTCGAAGCGCGCGACCTTGTCGCTGGCGCTCGGCTCCTCGTCCAGCATGGGCAGGCGCGGATCGACCGCGCTCGCGACGCTGGCCCAGCCAAGTCCGAGCACGAGGCTGAAGCCCAGGGATCCGAAACTGGATCGGGTGTGCTTGCGGGTCATGATCAACGCTCCTTGTTGAGGCGTTCGTGGAGGTCGCGAGCGAACTCGGCGACTCGGCGCTGCTTTTCTGCGATGTGATCGCAGGCTTGCTTCTGTTCAGGCGAGAGGTCTGCCTCGGCCGTGCGGTCGAGGTCGAACTCCTTGGTCATGTCGTTGACCCGGACCTGTTGACTCTTGAGGACCTTGAGCTCGGCCGTCGGGGGCAGGAGGGGAGTCCCGTTCTCGTTCGGGCCCCCGCCGCCGCCGCCGCCGCCGCCGCCGCCACCGCCGCCGCGGGCATCGAGCTCCTTCTTGATGACCTCGATGAGCTCCTCGAGGCTCCGCTCAATGTCCTTCTGAAGCCGGACCAGGAAGCGGTTCACGGCTCGCTTGCCGCCCTTGGCCTCTTGGAGGTGCTCCTCGGCGCGGGCGAGGTCGTGGGTCAGCTCGGCTAGCACCGTCGGGAGGATCGCCGTCGAGCCCTCCTCGCGAACGAGCTCGAGGGCCTTGCCCGCCTCGTCGCGGAGGTCGCCCTCTTTGCCACCCAACGAGCCTGCCTCGCGGCGCATGCCGCGGGTCGGCTTCTTCTTCCAGGCCGGGAGGAGGGCCTCGGTGTCCTTGGTGATCGCCTTTTGCTTCTCGAGCATCGCCATGAAGCGCTGGCCGAGGGCGCGCAGGATCGCCTCCTGCTCGCGCTTGCGCGCCTGCTGGAGCGCCTCCTCGAGGGCCTTCTGGGCCTCTTCCAGCTCCTTCTTGGCCTCGGCCTGCTTTTGCTTGGCTTCGTCGGTTTTGCGGTTGGCGAGGTCCTCGCCAGCCTTCTTCATGGCCTCTTCGGCCTTCTCTATGTTGCGCGCCCCAGGCTGACGCTTCTTGCCGCCGCCACCGGGAGGCTTGTCGCTGGGCTTGCTCTCACCTGGAGGCTTGGGCTTCCCGCCGCCGCCGCCAGCCATTTTCTTGGCCAGCTTCTTGGCCTCGCGGCGCGTCTTCTCTTGCTCAGCCTTGCGGCGCTCGGCGTCGGCGAGGCGCATGATCTCGTCGCGCTTCTGCTCGAGGGCCTGCTTGGCCTTGGCCAGCTCCTCGGCGGCCTTCCGCGCGCGCTCGAGAGCGGGGTCTCGCTGACCCTTGTCCAGCTCCTGCTTGGCCTGCTTCATGGCCTTCTGGGCCTTGGCCAGGGCCTTCTGAGCCTGTTCACGGGTCGAGGGAGGGGGGTCCTCACCGGGCTTGCCCGGCTTCCCTTGCCCTGGCTGCCCTTGACCTTCGCCTGGCTTGCCTTTGGCGAGCGCTTCGGCGACGTCCGCCGCAGCCTTCGGCAGGGGAGCTTGCGCCTGGGCAGCCTGAGGCAGGGCGCCTTCATTGGCGGCCTTGACGACGTCCTTCTGCTTCTTGAGCAGCTCGTCGATCTCAGCGATCCGAGCGTTCAGCTCGTCGGCCTTCTTCTCGAGAGCCTGCGCCTTCTCAGTCTTCTCGAGGTGCTTGTCCTGCTCCTGCTTGAGGTCCTTGACCTTCTTGAGCAGCTTCTTGAGCTCCTTGGGATCGCGCCGTTCCTCGTCTTCACCCGGCTCGGCCTCGAGCTCAGCGAGCACACGCTCGAGCGCGTTCAGGAGCTCGGACTGGTGGACCCGAGCGTCACTCGCAGACGCTTCCTTGAGCAGCTTTTGCACCCGCTCCATGACGGTCACGACGTCGTCGTCTCGGGACTGCCGGAAGGCGTTGCGAAGGCGCGTGGCCTGCTTGACCCGCCCCTTGGGCATCCGCGCCGCCATGTTGAAGAGCTTCTTCTCCAGCTCCTTGTATTGCTCGAGGATCTTGGCCTGCTCGCTCGCGAGCGGGTCGACAGCCTCCTCACCCTCCTCGGGCCCCAGCTTGGGCACCACGGGTTCGTCGTCAGGAGACGCTTCGGGGGGCTCAGCCTGCGCGAAGACGGGAGCGGGGCCCCAACTCAATACACCGGCTGCTAGGAGAGCCACGGCGGGAGCGAGGGGAAAGCGAAGATGGAGGGACAAGACACTCCTCCGGCGGTAACCGGTGCGAGCTCAGTATACGGGTCCGAACCTGAGGGCACAGGGATTCTTTGCCCCCGAGACCCGGCTATCCAGCCCTAGTCCCTGAAGAGCCCCTTGAGGAAGTGGGCATGAGAGGCCAGTCACCAGCCAGGCCAGAGGCCCAACCAAGACCTGGAGGCCGGCCCGCGCGCCTGGTTGGTCGCGGACCTGGCAACCAATGAAAAAGGGAGGACCCAAGGTCCTCCCTCCTTCGCAGCCTGCGGTCTGGCGACCTGCTGAGGCCTACTCGTCTTCCTTGAGGTTGAAGAGCGTCTTCTCCTTGTCGCGGAGCGAGATCGTGCGAGCCGTGACCAGGATCAGGACGCTCTGCGTCTCGAAGAGCTCGGCGTCGCGGCCGAAGAGCTTGTTGACGAGGGGGACGTGATCCAGGAAGGGCAGGCCCGAGTGCTCTTCCTTGTGGTTGATCTTGCGGAAGCCACCCAGGAGGGCCGAGCCGCCGTCAGGCAGCGTGACCGAGGTGAAGACCTCTTGGAGGGTGACCTCGGGGACCTCGATGTTGACGTTGATCGCGGCGTTGCTGATCGTTCCCAGGTTGACCGGGATTTGGCGGAAGCTGCCGTTGACCAGGGTCGCCAGGGTCGGCTTGAGGTCCAGGGTGATGTACTTCCGGTCGGCGCTGATCGTGGGACGAACGTCGAGGACGATGCCCTCTTGGAAGGTCTCGATGATCGGGTCCGCGACCTCAGCCACGACCTGGCCGGTGCCGCCCGAGCTCAGCTCGTAGTCCGAAATGTAGGCGCGCTGGGTGATCACCGAGACGCTGACGCGCTGGCGGTTGGCCGCCGTGATCACGGGAGCGTCGACGATCTTGCGGCGACCGTTCTCCTCCTCAGCCCGGACGATCGCGTTGATCTGGAATGGATCGAGGATCGTGGCCTGGAGCGACATGCCCTTGTGGCTGTTACCCGCGCTGACGCCGGTGCCGTTGAGGCGCTCACCGGCGAAGTAAGAGTCACCGCCGTCGATGATGTTCTGGGTCCGACCACCGAGCATGTTCGTGCCGAAGAGGGGGATACCGTTCGGACCCGCGGGACCGAGGCGGCCACGACCGTTCGAGAGGGGGTTCGGGATCTGCCGACCGAAGCCGAGGCTGGTGGCGTTGGTGCCACGAAGGGTGCTGGAGCTGGGGTTCGGGTCGAGCTGCAAGGGAGCACCGAAGCCGCCCGTGACGTCAGGCGCACCGACTTCGCGGAAGTCGATTCCGATATCGCGGAGGAAGTCGTCGGTCATGCGAATGAAGCGCGTCTCGACCTGGACGAAGAGTCCGGTGTTGCGACGCAGGTTCTTGAGGACTCGACGGACCTCGCGAAGCATCTCGCGAGTTTGGTTGATGATCAACTGACCGCGGTGGATCTCGATCGAGGCCGGCTCGTCCCAGTTGTCCTCACCGACGGAGTTCCGAATGATCTCCTCGAGGGCGTCGGGCTCGAGCACCTTGCCGTCACCCTCGTCGGGCTCCTCGAAGGTGAAGCCGCCGCCGCCGCCCTGGCCGCCGCCGCCGCCACCACCGCCGCCGTCGCTGGCGACGCGGATGCGGTCACCGGGGAAGTCGGGGATCGCGCTCAGGAGGTCCTGGACGTCGAGAATGTCGAGGACGAAGTCGCCGCGCGCCTCCTCCGAGTCCGAGCCCGTGATCAGGAGGGTCTCGTTCTTGAAGGTCATGGCCAGGGGCGGATCGGTCTGCTCGAGGATCAGCTTCAGAGCGTCCTTGAGGAGGACGTCCTTGAGGCGGAGCGAGACCGAGGCCTCCTCGTCCTCGACGGCCAGGGTGATGTTCAACCCGGTGATGTCTTGGAGGAAGGAGATGACTTCGTTGAGGGGCGTATCGGGGAAGTTGAGCGAGACCGGCCGCGAGTCGAGGACCTTGCGGTAGTCCCGAACCCACTGGGGCTCCTTGGCCTCCTCGTCGACGATGCTTCCGGTCCGGGCCTGGACGCGCTCAACCCAGAACTCACGACTGGGGAAGGCGACGCCGTCGAGGGGCAGCTCGGGGATCGCGACCTCGCGGGTCACGATGTCGTCGAGGGTGTGGTTGCGCTTGCGGCGCTCGAAGGTCCCCTTCTCGGCCGTCGCGTGGCGACCCGAGACGGCTAGCTGCTGGAGCTTGGCGGCCTCCTCGTTGTTGGGGTCGATCTGAGCGATCTCGCGGAGCGTGGTCTCGGCCGCGCGGTATTGGTGGAGCAGGATCTGGTCGAGGGCGCGACGGAGGAGGATCTGGATCTTCTCCTTGCGCTCGGCCGTGTAGCGCTCGTGCTCGAGCTCGGCCGCGTCGAGGGCCCGGCGCTCTTGCTCCTCTTGCTGAGCCAGCTTGCGCTCACGCTGGAGACGTCGCGACTTGACAATGTACTTGCGCGCGCTCTCCTCGTAGCCCTCGGTGTCGATCTTGTAGGGGAACCAGCGGATCTTCTCGAGGACCTGCTCGAAGCGGACGATGGCGCGCTCGTATTCCTGCGACTCGAGGAGGGTCTCGCCGTCCTTGTAGAGGCGCTTGAGGTCCTCGGCCTCTTGCTGGATCGCGACCTCGCGCTCCTGCTGGAGGACCTCGCTGACGGCCTTGAACTCGGCCTGGCGCTCGCCAGCCAGGAGCTCAGCCATCATCTTGTAGTGGAGGATCTCGCCGTTGTTCGGCTGAGCCTCGTAGGCCTTGCGGAAGTTCTCCGAGGCCTTCGCGTAGTCGAAGGTGTCGTAGAAGCGCTTGCCGGTCTCGAAGTAGTGCCGCGCCAGCGCGTCGCGCTCTTGGTCGCGGAGACTCAGCTCCTTGTTGAGATCGTCGAGGCGCGGGTCTCCGCCGCCGCCCGGACCATCCTCAGGCGGACCTTTGGGGGTCTCTTCCTTGGCCCCGTCCTCGGCGCCATCCTTCTCAGGAGCGTCGCTCGGGGCTTGCTCCGTCGGCTGATCGGCGGGCTTCTGGCCCTCCGAGTCCGATGCACACCCGGCCGCGAAGGCCAAGAACATGGACGCCATCAACCAGCCGAGACGGCGGTTCTTTACGAACGACATTAGGACCTCCAGAAAGAGCCCTGATTCCAGTTCGGCCGAAGATGGCCAGGCACGCGCGAGAGCCGGACCATAGGGAGGTCATGTCACCGTGCGGTCATGCAGAAGCATGGCTTTTCACGCTGGATCATGGGCCCCGCCTACCGAGGGGCGAGCTTTTTAGCACAACCCATCGCGAGGGGTCAAGCTCTTGGACCACAACGATTTGAAAGCGGCTTCCCAGGATTTCGTATGGAACCTGGGGGCTGGAGTGGGCGTGATCAGAGGAGCTCTGCCGTGCTGCTGACGCGCCGCGTTAGGTTCCGCCGGGTCCCTTGGCCCCAGGCTCCGCGTCGGCAGCCCGCTGCCGGCGCAAGAGCTCGAGCAGGGCGGGCAGGACGACCACGGCCGAGACCAGGAGTGAGGCCGATCCGATCGCCATCAGGACCCCTATGCTGGCAAGGCCATTGTGCTCAGCGGTCGTCATGGCACCGAACCCGATCAAGGTCGTGAAGGAGGAGAGCACGACCCCAACCCCCGTCGGGTGCCCGAGGAGGGAGCCCTGGGGGTCTTCGCGGTAGCGGTTCACGAGGTGGACGCCATGGTCGATCCCGATCCCGATCAGCACGGGGACCGTAAAGAAGTTCGCCATGTTGAAAGAGGCGCGGCTGGCCCCCATCACCTCGAGCATCCAGAGGGCGCCGACCCCAAGGGGGATCATGGCCAACAAGGCCCCAGCCCGGAACTCGATGCCGAGAAGGAGGCAGATCAGGAGGATGGTGATCCCGAGTGAGGTCGCGAAGGCGCTCTTCACGGTCTTGCGCGACTCATGGATCGAAATCGCAGGGCCCGTCACCCCCGGGTCGACGGTCCGGACCGCCGCCACGAAGCGCTCCATGGCTGCGGGACGCCACACGTCCTCGGCGGGAAACACACACACCGCGACCTTGCCGCTCTGGCCGATCAGGCGCCGGCGGACCCGCTCGGGCAGGCTCTCGAGGGTCCAGCCGCTGGGGCGGAGGAGGGCTCCCAAGGTCGCGAGTCGTCCGTGGAGCAGGTCGAAGAAGCGCTCCTGGCGCAGGCCCAGGGCCGGGCCCCGACCGGCCAGCGCTCCGCGGACGGCCTCGACCCGCTCCTGGAGCGCGAGCAGCTCCTCGACGCCGCGCGCGCCGGGTTGAGTCAGGGCCCGCTCGGCGAGGGTCTCGAGCGCCTCCTCGAAGAGCCGGAGGGAGGCGACGAGGCGCGCCTCCTCCACTTCGCGCTGGCCGCCGGGACAGGCCAGGGGCCCGAGACGCTTGGCCAAGGCCTGGAGTCTGCCCCGCCGCGCTTCGGCCTCGGCCGAGAGGAAGGGGACCACGCTCTCGACCTTGGCCACCTCGTCGAGGCCCTCGAAGGCGGACTGCCAAGCTGCGGCCTCCTCGACTCCCCCCGCCATCGAGACCGCAATCCAGGTCGAGTCCCCCTCCTGCTGGACCAAGCGCTGCTCCCAGATCACCGACTCTTCGCGTTGGGACTGAAGCTCGAGGAGGTTCTCCTCGAAGCGGGCCCCGCTGGGGACAAAGGGCAGCGCGAGGAGGGTCAAGAGCGCCACGGGAGGCAAGACCCAGCGCGGGCGACGGGTCCAGCGCTCGAGCCTGGGGAAGGAGATCAGGGCTGGCGGAGGGGCCCCTTCGGCGCGGCCTCGGTCGAGGCGGTAGAGGAGAGCCGGAAGCACGAGGTGCATGCTCAAGCAGCAGAGGAGGACGCCGCTCCCGGCGATCAACCCGAGCTGAGCCAGGCCGTCGAAGTCGGTCAGCAAGGTCGAGTAGAAGGCGAGGGCCGTGGTCACGCTCGCGGTCAGGTTCGACTTGCCCGCCTCGAGGATGGAGCGGCGGACGGCGACGGAGGCGTCGGCGCCCTCGAGGAGCGCGCCTTGGTAGCGAGCCAAGACGTGGATCCCGAAGTCGATCCCGATCCCGATCAGGATCACGGCGAAGATGCTCGAGAGGAAGTTCAGCTCCCCGAGGGCGAGGGTCGCGAACCCCGCCGCCCAAGCGATCCCGACCAAGAGGGAGGCCACGGCCAGGAGAGGCCGGACCGCGCCGCGAAAATAGAGCATGAACATGGCCGAGACGCCGACCAAGGCCAGGAGCGCCGCCAGGGTCATGTCCTGGGAGGTCCGCTGGACCTCGTCCGCCGCCAGGGCGGGCCAACCCGTGACGCCGACCTCCAGGCCGGGGTGACCTTGACGAAGGCGCTGAATCGCGGCCCGGAGCTCTCGCAGCGGGGCCTCAATGGGGTCGAGCGAGCCGAACTCCTTGCGCGGCATGACCGTGACCAGGAGGAGTCGGCCGTGCTCCTCGAAGGCTTGCTCGGGGGGGAGCTCGAAGCTCGGGACGATGGCGTCGAGGCGCGGCGGGGCCTCTGAGTCTGCTCGATCTGAGACCCCCGCCTCGAGCTCTCCGATCAAGACGTCCAGGAACCCGACGCTGGCCTCTCCCGCCGCTTCGTCCTCGGAGGTCAAACCCTCTAGGCGTCGGGCCAGATACTCGAACACGCTCGAGAAGCGGTCGAGGGCGGCGAAGCGCGCTAGGTCCTCTCCTCCAGCCGAGAGGCCAGCCACGAGGCGCTCGAACTCCTCGGCCGGGGCCAGGAGGAGGAGGTTGTCGCCGAAGTCCGCGGCCGAGGTCTGGACCTGCACCCGCTCGAAGAGCTCAGGCGCCGCTCCTAGCTCGCTCCCCAGCTCGCGGGCGAAGGCCCGCGCCCGTTCAGGGTTCTGGCCCTTGTCGACGACCACGTAGAGGTAGTCCTGATCGCCGAACTCCTCGAGGTAGTCGAGGAAGCGCCGCTGGTAATCGAGGTCGGGCGAGACGAGCTCGTCCTGACTGGAGTTGACCCGGAGGAAGAGCCCGGCTCCGATCCCCCCCGCGGCTGCCAAAGCGAACGAAGCGGCCAGCACCAGTCCGTGTCGCCTTAGGACAAGGCTCGCGAGGGCCTCGAGGAGTCGCTCCCTCACGCGAGGGCTAGAAGTAGGACTGGAGCTCGCCTCGTCTGCGGATGTCGGCCGTCGCGCAGTGGAAGGAGCCCCCGAAGGGCGCGTAGTGATTGAAGGGGCATGGGATCGGCTCGAAGCCCCAGTCCTTGAGGGCCCGGATCATTGTGGGCTGACTCGCCTCGACGATGACCCGCTTCTCGTCGAGCATCAGCATGTTCATGCTCAGCCACTTGCCGCACATCGAGGTCAGCTTGAGGAGCTTCCCTTCGAGGGGGTCGGGCTCTGGAGCGACCAGGACGTCCCAGGACTTGAACATCTCGGGGAGGCGGGTCGCGTCGCAGTAGTCGGGGTTGATCAGGACCTTGCCCGGGGCCAGGGGCATGAAGGTCGTGTCTATGTGCATCGGCTGACGGCAGCGGCTCTCGATCTCGTGGACCCGATAGCCCTCCCCGAGGTGCCGCCGGAGCCAATTGATCCCGGCCAGGTTGGTCACGTTGCTCCGGGTCACGAACAGGTCGCGTCCGCAGCGGACAAAATCTGCGGCGTCGAACACCGGCTCGTGCTCGGTCACGACGTAGGTCATCTCCGCGCCCTCGGCCGGGATCTCGTAGTCGTGGTCGAAGAGCTCGTCGCTCAGCTCGGGCTTGGGGGCCGCCGTCCAGCGCGCGCCCTGAGCGTAGTACTCCTTGATCAGCTTCCGGTAGGAGTGCGCCTCGAAGTAGCGGCAGGGCCAGGCCATGGGGGCCTCTATGATCTCGTCGCCGACGACGAGGATCGTGTCGCGGGGGCAAGCGTTGCCGAACCCACGGGTCGACCACCAGGGGCTCTTGAGGACCCGCGAAGACTTCATGATCTCGGGTCGGCGAACGACGACGCCCTCAGCCTCGAGGAGCTTGATCAGGCCGTCCAGCTCCTGTTGAGCCGGCTTGAGCATGATCTGCGGAAATCGCCGCCCCGCGAAGAGCCCGAAGATCTTCCCCGTCACGCCGGGGACGTTGCAGGTCACCACGACGTGGTTAGAGGGGATCGTCATACCCTCCAGGCGCCCCACGATCACCTCCTCGAGCGGGTCCCACTCGTTGTGCGCGCACACGGGGCTCTGGGGCGCCGAGGTGTCTTGGGGTGAGGTGTCCTGGATCGGGGCGGGGGCGGCGGTGGCCACCTCATTCTTTACTGCTTGCGCCACTTTCGACTCCCTGAGAAGGCTGGAGGACTTCTCCCGGCGTGGCCGCTTTCTCGGCGCCCGGGAGGATCTTGAGACCGACGACCCCGCCAATGATCAGCGCCAGGCACACCAGCCTGGCGGGCTCACGGGGTTCGTCGAAGAGAAAGATTCCGAAGATCGCGGCTCCGGCGGCCCCGATCCCGGTCCATACGGCGTAGCCGGTGCCGACGGGGATCGTCTTGATCGCTTGGGACAAGAGCACGAAGCTCAGGGCCATTCCGAGGCCCGTCCACACGCTCGGCCAGAACTTGGTGAAGCCCTCGGTGTATTTGAGGCCGATGACCCACGCGACTTCGGCGAGGCCAGCGACGAGGAGCATGACCCACGGCATGCGGCTCTCCTAGTTGAAGGCAAAACCTAGCACGGCCCCCCTCACGCTAAAGGGGGAGCTCTGGGTTGACCGAGAGTCGCGCTCTCGGCCGGACTGACTAGGTCTGGGGGCTAGGTCTGGGCCGCTATCCGCGGGGCAGGGCTCGGATCGCGCCGAGGGCCACGAGGAGCGCCAAGAGATAGAGCCAGGCGCTCGAGTCCTCGGTGCCCGGACGGGTCAGCGCGCAGAGCGCGTCGCCGCCCGAAGCCAGGTGCACGTATTCGGGCTCGCGGACCTTCTTGGCCCGCGCCCTGAGCACCTCGAGGTGAGCTCGGGTGTAGGGGTCGAGCTTGCCAGCCGCGCCCGCGAGGACCTGGCCGAAGTTGCCCTCGAGCTGGAGCAAGCGCTGGGTCGCCATCTTGTTGGCGACCGCAGGAGCGGTCCCGTTCCCGAGCGAGAGAGCGATCAAGCGGCGGACGTAGGCGTCCTGGAGCTGCTGACGCTGACGAGCGACGTAGGGGTTGACCGCGTCCGAGGGGCCAACGGGCTGCTCGAAGTCATTGAACACGGCGCGCTCAATGGTGTCGAAGAGCTCGACCACAGTCAGGGGCTTGGGGCCCTTGCCCGTGCGCGCTTGGCGAGCCTCGTTCTCCCAGATCCGCGCCAAGACGTCGTCAGCGGTCAAAGCGAAGAGGATCCAACTTTGGATCCCGACGACGCGGTCCATGAACGAGTAATCGAGGGTCGCGCTGCCGTCGCGAGTGCCCCAGTGGACCCAGCGGCCCGCTGCCAGCTTCTCCTCGAGCTCAGGCGGAAGGTTGAGGGCCTTGCCCTCGAGGATGTTCGCGGTCAGCCACTGGAGGGCCGCTCGCTGATCCGCGGCCGGGGTCACCGAGATCGGCGCGCGAGCCTTGGGGTCGCCCTTGTGGTCGCGGTGGAACTCGAGGCCGCCGACCTGTCGCGAGACCGAGAGGGCCGAGGTCTGGATCTCGAAGAGGAGGATGTTGACCGCGCGTCGCAGCCGGCTGTAGCCCTGGTCGTCGCCGACGACGCGCTTGTCGAGGTCCTTCCAGAGCGACTGGACGAGCTTCGTCCGGGCGTTGGCGAAGGCGATCGGGTTCTTGCCGAGGTCCCAGCGCGCGATGGACGCGTCGGGGGAGCCGACGTCCTCGTCGGTGGCGTAGGGGAGGCCCTGAGCCGCGATCTTGCGCGGGATCGCCTTGAGCTCCTTGCTGCCTTCCTTCGCCAGGGAGTAGCCGTATTCGATGGCGACCATGTCGTAGGGACCCACGGTCGTGGCGAGGAAGTTGCCTTGCTTGAAGTCAGGACCGGCCAGGTTGACGGGGTGGTAATCCATGACCGAAGCCGAGATCGCAGCGGGCCGATCCTTGGCGTTGATCTGCTCGAAAGTCAGCCAGGAGCTGGCCTGGAAGTTGTGGCGCAGGCCGAGGGTGTGACCGACCTCGTGCATGACCGTCTCCTTGACGATCTGGCTGATGTAGGGGTTTAGGCTCCCCTTGCCCGCCGCAGCGGTGTTGAGGAAGGCCAAGCGCATCAGGCCGACCTGCTGGGGCATCATGCTTCCGACTTGGCAGGTGTTGCCGCGAGCCTGGACGAGCTGGTCGAGCTGGGTCCGGGTCGTGACCGCCGTGGCGGTGTTGGGCTTCTCGTGGAGGACCTCGCGCAGAGCGTCCTTGAGGGACTTCAGCTTGTCTTGGTGCCGGCGACCCTTGTGAGCGAGGGGGTGGAGGTTCGGCTGATCCTCGAGGAGACGAGCCGAGTCGCGGGTCAGCTGCTTCTTGGGACCGTCCCGCAAGAGGACGTCGTAGTCGGTCATGTAGCCGCGGAGCATCGAGTCGTCGAAGATGATGTCGGCGTCGAGGATCCGACCGTTGCGCGGGTCGACGCGGCTGGGGCCCATGGCGAAGGCCGTCTCGGACGTGATCCAGCGGAAGAAGTTGTAGCGGACGTCCTCGGGATCGACGTCGTTGAACTGGGTCTCGGTCTGCTGACGAACGACGACGGCGCCCCGGATCCCGATCTGCTCGAAGGCTCGGTTCCACTCCAAGATCCCCTCGGCCACGGCCTGGCGGAACTCGATGGGCACCGTGCGCTCGATATAGAACACGATGGGCTCTTTGGGCGGGCTGAGCTTGAGCGAGGGGTCGGCCTTCTCGAGCTTCCAGCGGTTGATCATGCGCATCATGCGCCCGTCCTGGGGGTCGCCCTTGCTGTAGTCGCGGACCGCGGTCAGGAAGTAGCCGATCCGGTCGTCGGCGCTCCGGGCCTTGTATTCGTCGAGGCTCGGGAGCTCCGAGATCGAGTAGTGGAGGGTCATGAAGGTCCCGTCGCCGTAGAGGGGCATCCGGATCCCGATCTCGACGTTCTTGGGGAAGGCCTTGGTCTTGGTGAAGGTCGCCAGCGAGCTTCGGAGCGAGAAGAACCCGCCGAAGAAGGTGCTGTAGTTCCCCGCCAAGAGGTCGCCCAGGTCGAAGAGGAGCTCTCCTTCCTTGCCGATCGCCTCAATCGAGAAGGTCGAGATCAAGCGATCCTCGAAGGTCCGCTTGACGACCTCGGCTATGGGCTTACCGGCCTCTGCCCGCTGCTGGGTGTTGAGCTCGATCAGCAACAGCTGCTTGTCGAAGCGCTCGAGACGGACGAGCTTGTCTTCCCACTGCCAGCCGGCGTAGTCGGAGCCGCCCGAGATAGACGTCGCGAGGAAGAAGGGCTTGCCGAGCTGGTCCTTCTTGATCGAGGCCAGCAGGCGCTCGCCCTTCTCGCTGCTCTTCTTGCTGGGGCGATAGAGGGTCAAGAACCCGTCCTGGTCGCGCCAGTCCTTGAGGGTCTTGTCCCAGTCGCTGAAGCGCTTGCGATCCTTCTCCAGGTCGCTATCGGCGTAGACGACGCCAGCGCTGAGCACGAATGCCAGGCAAGTCAGGGTGATGAGCCGCTTCACGGAATCCTCCTCGAGTCAGGGCCGAGGAGCATACGGGATGGCCGCAGGCTGGGGGCGGCTCGGTGCGCGGGAGCTGGGGCTCTAGGAGAGGAGCCTCAGCCGGCGGACTCGCCCGAGAGGATCTCCCGGGTCGCCTCGCTGAGGCCCTCGAGCTTCTCCAAGCGTGGATCCCCAGCGGGGATCTCGTCTTCCAAGAAGGGCGCCGCGCGCTCCCCTGCCTGAGCCATTCGGAAGTTAGGGCAGGTCGAGAGGCGCTCGGCGAAGCCTCGGAACACGCTTCGAACACCCGGGTCGGGCTGGATCAAGTGCGCCAGGAGCTCGACGTGTCCCGCGAAGGCGGTCGACATTGGCTGGAGATAGACGGAGCCCCTGGCCAGGTTCTCGGGTGACATCGTGAGCGCCTCGAGGGTCGAGGTCCAGAGGTCGACCTCGGCCTTGACGGCCACGGGATCTCCCGCCAGCCCGCCCTTGGCGCTCAGCTGGCCGGCCACCATCAGCTGCATCCCTCGCTCGAGGTAGCTACTGATGGCGTCGTCGAGCTCTGGATAGGCCTTGAGGGTCTCTGCTGGAGTGTCGCTGGGCCAATCCAGACTGCTCTCGACACCCCTCGTCTTCCAGAGCCCCCACACCACGAGCGCTGCGATGCTCGAGAAGGCTACGAGGGCGACGATCGTAGTGTCCTGCATGGATCGGACCTACTTCCAGATCAAGACCGGCAGGGGCGAGACCCGCGCCAGCTCCTCGGCGACCGAGCCCAGGATCAACCGCTTGAGGCCCGTCCGGCCCTGGGAGGAGATCACGATCAGGTCGGCCTCCTCGCGCTTGGCGACGTCGAGGATGGCCTCGATGGGCTCGCCGCGCCCGACCACAGCGCGCCAGTTCAGCCCCTCGTACGGCTTGAGGAGCGCCTCCAGCTTGTGGAGCGTGTCGCGCTCCTGCTCGATGTCAGCCTCATAGAGCTGCTTGGCTGCGAGGAAGTGCGGCGCGTTGGGGTCAGGCTTCGGCGGTCGCTGCCCGCCAATGACGTTCGTCAGGATCAGGCAGCCGCCCTCAGCTCGCAGGGCGAGTTCAGCGGCGGGACCAATGGCCTGCTCGGCGAGAGGGGAGAAGTCAGTCGTGACTAGGACGCGCTGAATCTTCATGGCTAGGACCTCTGACCTGAGTTCAGGCTTGGGGGGACTGGCTGGTCGCTTCGTCGCTCGGTGCCTCGGCCGTGGAGGGTGAGGCGCTGCTCGAGCTTAGCGGAGCATCGGCCTCGGCTGCGTCCACAGTCGGCAAGTCGTGACTGCTGCTGGAGGTCGTGAGCACGTCCGGCTCCTCGTCGCCCTTGGGGCGGAAGACCAGCGAGATGACCACGGTGATCGCAAGGAGGGTGCAGATAACGGCCAGCGAGTGCCAAGTCTCCATGTGATAGCCGTGGGCAACCACCTTCCCCTCGACGACCGCTGTCGGCACCCAGGCCGGGAGGTCCCGCCCGATCCAGCCGCAGATAGCCTCGATCAGGGTCGGGCCCTCGGCGGCGCACATCTTGAGGCCTATGAAGCAGAGCACGATGGAGAGGCCGTAGTTGAGGTAGCGGAGGTGCTGGATCGCGCCCGAGAGGGCGAAGAAGAGCGAGCGCAGACCCAAGATCGCGAACATGTTCGATGTGAACACCACGAAGGGGTCCTTGGTGACGCCGAAGATCGCCGGGACCGAGTCGACGGCGAAGATCACGTCCGAGACCTCGATCACGAGCACGACCAAGAACAGGCGCGTGAACACGAGCCGCGTCTTCTCCAGGGCGCCCCCTGGCGCCGAGCCGTCCTGGGGAGTCTCGACGGGCACGCGGACCAGGAACTTGTCCTCGTGATACCCGTCTGCCAGCGGGAGCCGCCGCTGGAGGAACTGGATCATCTTGCTCTGGCTGGGGTCCTCGTCGTCGTCGTGAAAGAGCATCTTGATGCCGCTGTAGACGAGAAAGAGTCCAAAGAGGACAAGCACCCACTGCCACTGCTTGATGAGGGCCGCGCCGACGAGGATCATCGAGGCGCGCAGGATCATGGCGCCTATGATTCCCCAGACCAGAGCGCGGTGCTGGAGGTGGCTCGGCGTCTTGAAGTAGCCGAACACGAGCACGAACACGAACAGGTTGTCGACGCTCAGGCTGTATTCGAGGAGGTAGCCCTGGAAGAACTCCTCGCCCTTCTTGAGGTCGTGATAAGCCAGCCAGCCGTTGAAGCTCAGGGCCAGGCTGATCCAGACCGCGCACCACATCAGAGCCGACTTGGTCGACATGGCCTTCCCGCGCCGACCCAAGCCGAGATCGACCGCCGAGGCGAGGAGCATGAAGCCAACGAAGGCTGCCCAGTGCCAGGGGCCGAAGGCGATGGACGCGAGGGAGAGGGGCAAGTCAGCCTCTGAAGGGCATGGGCCACATGGGAAGCGGGAGGATCGCAGATCCCCCTGCCATCGTCAAATGGCTATTTCTGTTGACGGGCAAACAGGGACTTCGAGTCCCCCTCAGCCCTTCGAGTGGCCGAATACTACTTAGCGCCAGGCAGCGAGAGCCGCGGGAGCTCGTGCATCAGGTCCCGAACGAGGGAGCGCCGATCGTTGCGCAGCTGGGCGGCGATGGCCGCCACGTCGTCGTCGTCGGTGTCGCGCGCGATGCCTTCCAGCTCGAACAGGTCCCGCTGAAGGATCCGCATGATCCGAGGGCGGGGGTCGCTGTAGGAAGCCATCAACTGCCACTCGTAGGGCTTGCGCTCCTCGAGGGTCCAGTCCCGCTCACGGGCGAGGGACACGACCTCTTCGTCGGCGGCGCGATCAGCGCTGGCAGCGCGCGTAATCAGGTCGCTCTGGAGGAGCGCACGCTCTTCCACGACTCGGCAGATCGACGAGGTGCTGACCATCTCGTGCATGCGGGCCAGGTGACGCCAGGCAAGCGGACGCTTCATAGGAAGGACCTCCGGGGGCCGGATTGTAAGGAGCCAGGCGCGCCTCGCAACCTGGAGCCCAGCACCTCTATTTGAGACCCCAGTAGAGGAGGGCCGCGACCACGATCGCGCCCAGGACCGCCAGGATCCCCGCCAGGACCCAGGGAGAGGGCTCGTCGTCCTCGCCACCCTGGTTTCCGTGGGGCTGAACCGCGCCCAGCGGGACCCGGTTCGGGTTACGCAGATAGAGATCGAGGGCCGCCCGCAGCTCGCCAGCCGTGGTGTAGCGATCGTCTGGACTCCGCTGAAGGCAGCGAACCACGATGGTCTCGAGGCCAGCGTCGATCCCCTCGCGGAGCTCGCTGGGCTGGGGGAGGGGATTCTTCATCCGGGTCAGGATCTGACCCGTAGAGCCCATGCCGTAGGGCGGCTGGCCCGTCAGGAGCGCGTAAAGCGTCGCGCCGAGACCGTAGATGTCCGAGTGCGGTCCCAGGGGACCCACGTTGCGGAAGGCCTGCTCGGGAGGCCAATAGCCCGGGGTCCCGATCCCGATCGAGGTGATGTGAGGGTTCTTCCCCATGTCCTTGGCGAGCCCGAAATCCGTCAACAGAGGACGTTGGTCCTTGTCGATCAAGACGTTCAGGGGCTTGATGTCGCGGTGGAGGACGTCGTTGCGGTGCACGTGGATCAAGGCGTCGGCTAGGGCGCGGCCGACCTTGGCTGTGTCGCGATTGCTGAGCTTGCCCTCGCGATCGAGCCAGTCCTGAAGCGACTCGCCCTCGATAAAGGCCATCACGATGTAGGGGGAGCCCTCGTGCTCGCCGCAGTCGTGGACTCGAACGATGTTGGGGTGATTGAGGCGCGCGAGGGCCTGAGCCTCGTTCTGAAAGCGCAGCCGGAGGCCAGGATCGGTCTCGCGATCCGCGAGCATCATCTTGATCGCGACGGATCGCCCTAGGTTGTCGTCGGTCCCTCGATAGACGACGCCCATGTTGCCCTTCGCGATCACTCCGTCGACTCGGTAGTGACCGATCTCGGGGAAGTGACGCGGCCCGCGGACCTTGGCGAAGGGGTCGGGCCCGGCGTGGTGGTTGTTCTCGCCCTCGACCTCGCTCGAGACCGCGAGGGGATCCTCGAAGGGGTCGTTGGCGAAGGGATCCGAGGTCGTCAGGACTTGATGGTTGTCAGCCGATGGCTTGCCGAGCTTGCCCGTCGCGCGCTCGACGGTGCGATCGGCCGCCTTCCTGACCTCGGGGAAGGGCTCGGGATCTTCGTAGAGGACTTCGCGAAGGGCGAGGTCCAAGATCCGCTCCCGACCCGAAGAGCTCTCGTCGGGGACGCCAGGGAAGAGGAGCTCACGTAAGGTCGCCTCCGCGCCGCGCAGGAGGGGGTCGACCTCACCCTCGCCGAGGCCGAGGCGCCTCGTGATCTGGGCTCGCGAGCAACGTCGCCGGTAGCGGAGCTCTATGGTGCGGGCCGCGCGAACCTCGAGATCACCGAGGGCTTCGCGGAGCTGCACGAGGCGTCCCTCGCCGCCGTCTTCGCCTGCGAAGCGGAGCCAGTCGCCCTCAGCCTCCTCCAAGCTCTTGAAGGGCGGCGGGCGTCCCTTCTCGCGGAGGCGATTCAAGATCGCTTGGCGAACTTCCTTGCGGAGCTCGCTTTCGGGGTCCCCCGAAAGCGGCACGCTGGGGTCGCGATCAGCCACGAAGCGATCGGCGAGGGAGGCCGCCTCCACAGGCGACGCCCCGAAATAGCGCAGGTAACGCGACAGGCCGCGCCCTAGCAAGGAGGTGCTTGGGAGGGAAGTTTCCACGCGTCAGGAGCTTACCGGAATCGCTGGGCGGGTTGTACCTGCGAGGGGGGATTAGAGAGCGGGAGTCGCTGCCGGGCGCGTCGCTCGTTCAGCGGGGGACGTGTGGCGCGAGGGATCTGGAACCGCAGAGACGCAGAGGACGCGGAGGGCGTCGCTGAGAGCGCTTCCTGGGGGCAGGGCCTCTCGCGAGTTGGGGCGTCAGGGGCCACAAGGCGACCCTGGCAGTCAGGGGCGGCCTAGGAGGGACGCTTCGCGCCTCGAGTTCGTCCGGCGAGGTCAAGTGAAGTAGCTCACGCCATGGGTGGATCGAGATTGATGTGCCGCGCCCTCTTGAGCGGGCTCCTGTCTAGCGCTCCTCGACCTAGAGGACCTGGACGCTGGCCTTCCCCTGCCCGCCTAGGCCAACCCCTGGCGACGTATTCCGTGCCCGTGCTCGTGAGGCTGTTGCGAAGACCGAGCCGAAGCGACCCGGCCTTCTCAGGCGGAGCTTTCCCTCCCTCCGTCTTCGACTCGCCAACCCGATCCCAGCGCTTCCAACTCCGGGGCGCCCACGAATCCCGCGAGACGACCTCTGTGACCTCCGTGGATCTCCGTGTCCTCTGTGATTCAAAAGAGCGCAGCCCACAACCCGGCTCTCGGGTACGGGAGGCCGTCGAGAAACCAAGCGATCCGATCTCTCAATCCGCTCCGCCCGGCGGAGCTTTCCCTCCCTCCCCTCCGTCTTCGACTCGCCAACCCGATCCCGCCGCTTCCAACTCCGGAGCGCTCTCGAATTCCGCGAGACGACCTCTGGGACCTCCGTGGATCTCCGTGTCCTCTGTGATTCAAAAGAGCGCAGCCCACAACCCGGCTCTCGGGGACGGGACCCGGGCCCGGTTGCGAGGGCAGGCCTTCGGCCAGCCAGCGCACTTTGGACCCGAGAGCCTAGTGCTCCTCGAGCTGGAGGACGTGGACGATTGCGTTCAGGCTCAGGGAGGTCTCGCGGGGAATGTCTCCCGGGGGCAAGGTCCGGCGGTATTCCTCTTCGAGGAGGCCGCGGAGGTGGGCCAAGACTCGGGTTCCGACGCGGTCGCCGATCCGACAGGTCGCGCGCACCAGCCCCGCTGGGCTCGAGCTCTGGAGGAGGCCCTGGTCGGCGAGGCGATCCCCGACTTCGCGATCCGAGAGGGGCGGCTGGCCGGCGTCGGCGGGCCACTTCAGCTCGAGGTAGGCCCGCTCGGGTGGGGTCAGGGCGCCCTGCCCCAGGAGCGAGCTGCGCGCGACCTCCACGGCCTGGCGGACTCGCTGGCGGAGGCGCTCGGCCTCCTCGGCCAGGAGGTTGTAGGCCGGGTCGTCGCTGGGCGGCGCTTGGAGCTCGTCGTCGAGGGGGTCGGGGGTCCCGCCCTTGAGGCCTCGCCGGCAGTGGTTGAGGAAGGCCGTCACGACGTAGCGGCGGAAGTGGCGGGTCCGGTCGAAGCTCGCCAAGAGCCCCCCCGTCTCGACCACGCTCTGCTCGGCGATAAAGGAGTGAGCGAGGGCCTCGCCCTCCTCGCGACTGATCTTGTAGCGGCGCTGGGCTATGGCGCAGAGCCCCGCTACGTAGCGCTTGTAGAAGCTCGAATAGCCGAAGTCGGTCCAGTCCGTGAACTGAGTCTGTGGCAAGAGGCTCATGAGTCGCGATGATAGGGATCCCGGCCAGGAGGAGAAGGCTCCAGCGAAAATAGGGCCCCGCGCCGCCCCGAGACGCTTCTAGCCCTGCGGCGTAGACTCGCGGCCGAGGCGGTGGCGCGTGCCGAATTGGGGTCAGCTCTTGGGCGAAGACGGAGGGCTCCCCCCTCCGCGCGTTCCGGGCTACACGATCCTGGAGTTGATCGGCGGGCACGGTCAGAGCGAGGTCTATCTGGCCCAAGACGCGCAGGGCCTGCGCGTGGCCCTCAAGCGCTGGAAGCTCCCGAGCCCGCGCGCGCAGCTCGAGCTGGAGGCCCTTCAATCCCTGCGCGTTCCCGGAGTCGTGGCCGTGCTTGGGTCGGCCGAGGACGAAGCTCTGGGGCTCCCCTGCTTGATCATGGAATACGTGGAGGCTCCCCACCTCCTGGCTGACACCGAACGCCTCGAGCCCCGCGCCGCAGCGGCGGTGGTTCGCGACGTGGCCCGGACCCTCAACGCAGTCCACGCCCGCGACCTGGTCCACCGCGACATAAAGCCCGCCAACATTCTCCTGCGCGAGAACGGCTCCGTGATCCTGGTGGACTTTGGTGTCGTCAAGGCTGGACAAGGACCCGAGGCGCAGGCTCCGCTGACCCTGACTGGAGCGGGCCCCATAGGGACCTTGCCCTACATGGCTCCCGAGCAGCTCGACCTGATCCCTGAGCCCGTCGGGCCTCAGGCGGACGTCTATGCCCTCGGCGCGACGCTCTACCAGTGCCTCTGCGGCGTGGTGCCCTTCGAGACCAACGGAGCCTTCGAGCGACGAGAGCGCCGGGTTTGGAGAGACCCGCCGCCCGGGGCTCGGACCGAAGGCGTCCCAGCGCAACTCCAACGAGTGGTCAGCGCCTGCCTGGCCTTCCAACCCCAAGGCCGGCCGAGGGGGGTCGAGGCCGTGGCCCGTGCCCTCGACGACTTCCTGGCTGGACGTCGAGACCGACCGCGCCTCAGGCTGCCTGTCCTCGCTGGGCTCGCGCTGATCGCCGTCGCGATCGCAGCCTCGGCCGTGATCAGCGCTCGCCCCCCAGCCAGCCTGACGCCCGAGCCTAGCCCTCTGGCTTCCCTGGCCCAAGCTCCCAGCCCAGGCCTCAGCCCGAGCACGGCGCCTCTGGCGCCACTGCAGAGCCTCGTGGTCCAGCCGGGGCCCCGCGAGGGGCGCGACACCTACGTCTCGAGCGTCGGCCTCTACACCAACGACAACTTCGGGCCTGCTCCCAACCTCCGGGCGGGGTTCCGCGGTCCGCAGACCGGGCAGGTCGGGGAATACCGAGCCCTGCTCAGGTTCGACCTCCGCCGGGTCCCGCGCGAGGCCGAGCTCCTGAACGCTCAGCTCGAGCTCAGCGTCCACGGGCCTGGATTCGGCCCGGGGCCCAGGCGCCTCGAGGCCCGAGCCGTGGTCAGCTCCGGGGCCCGAACGCCCTGGGTCGAGGGGACTGGTCGCATCGACGGGCTCCTCGACGGCGTCGCCTGGAGCGGAGTCGCCAGGACGCGCCTCCCGAGCGCGAGCAGCAACTTCCCCGCCTTCAGCCGCCCTGACACGAGCCAGGCGGCCAGCGTCGCAATTGTCCAGTCCGGACACGCTGGCTGGATCCGGTTCGAGCTCCGAGAGATCACCCAGACCTGGGTCGCGCACCCGGCCGCGAACCTCGGCTTGGAGATCTCGGCCCTCGGAACCCACGCCGCGGGGCACTGGATCTTCGCCTCGAGCGACCACAGCGACTCCGAGCGCTGGCCGCGGCTCCGGATCAGCTATCGGGGGGCGCCCCCCGAGCCGCTGCCCAAGCGAACTGACAAGGACCGGGCCCCGGCCGCGGCCTGGCTGAGACGAGCCGCCGAGAGGCAAGAAGCCGGCGACCTCCGCGCGGCCTATGACTCCCTGACTCAAGCTGCGGTCCTGGCGCCAGAGTGGGGTCGCCCCTACTACGAGCGAGCGCGCTTGGCCGAAGGGCTGGGCCTCAAGCCCATGGTGCGGGTCGACGCCCTCGCCAGTCTCTGCGCGAGGGAGCCCGAGACTCGCGCAGGCGCCCTTTGGCTCCTGGCCCTGGCCAACGTCCGCGAGCCGGGGGCCGTGTCGCGGCTGATGGGCCTCGTGCTCCTCTCCGCCTTGGCCTGCGAGCCAGACCTGCGGGACGCCGCCAGCGCGCTCTTCCTAGAGGCCTATCCGCCTCTCGCGGCGGAGCTCGACCTCAGCTCGCCGAGTCTTCGGGAGCGAGGGATCCGCGAGCTCTTGAGCCTGAGCCAGTCCCTGCGGGACGTTAAGACAGACTCCAGTGGCTGGGTAGCGCTGCAGCTCGCCGTCGGGCTGCTCTGCGAGACGCTCGGCGACCCTCGGGCCCTGGAAGCCTTCCGTGAAGCGTCGCGAGCGGCTCCGACCGACTCCCTCGTGCTGGCCCTGAACAGCTCCCGCGAGCGCGCCACCCCTCGAGCCGAAGCCGCACGCGTTCGCGCTCGGCTCCTCGTGGGCCAAGCCCGCCAAGCGAAGGCGCGCTGGGCTCGCGCGCGCTCGCGCTGGCCCGGTGACAGCGCCCTAGACGCCCTCGGCCCCCTCTTCCCACGCTGAGTGCCCGAAAGAGCACGCTGAAGCTAGTAACGTGCTCGATCTCGCTCAGCCGGAGACCCTGGGTCCCCCTTATCGGCACAAGTTCCCTGAACGCGTGAGCGGTTTCGTGCAACCTCTTTAATACCATAGGTTTGCGCTAACAATTCCGGAGTCATCCAGCTAGATTCTCTGCGTGGACGCGCTGACACAAGTGGCATACGGGCTCTGGGCGGCAGCCCAGGGCGTCGATTTCCATTCGACCCTCGACGCGGCGGAGGAGCTCCCCTTCGTCGAGCAGCTCGTCATCGCCGGCGTCCTCTCCCTCGAAGAGGCCATGTCTCCCCTCGAGGGGAAGACCCTGACGTATCTCTGCGCTGCCTGCTGCTCCTTCTTCACCGTCCCCGAAGCGCTCGCCTCTTACGCTCAAGGGCTCCAGTGCCCGACCTGCTCCAAGCTCACCGTCGAGTTGGCGCCCGGCGAGGAGGTCGAGTCCACCATCGCGGACGCCCGCCCGGGGGGCGGGAACTCTGAGAGCCGCCGGGACACGAACGAGTTCAGCTCGACCCTAGCCTTCGAGCGCCAAGAAGAGCGCATGATCGGGGACTGGAGCGTCCGGGCCCGCCTGGGTGACGGGAGCTCAGGCGAGGTCTACCTGGTCGAAGGTCTCGACGGGCAGGCCGGCGCCCTCAAGATCCTGCCCCCTGGCTCCGAGGCCAGCCGCAAGCGCTTCGCGCGGGAGATCGAACTCCTGCAGCGGATCAAGAGCTCCCACGCCGTCGCCCACCTCGATCACGGAACGACTGAGGAGGGCTCCCCCTACCTGGTCACGGAGTATGTGGTCGGCGCCAGCCTCAGAGAGCTCCTCGCCGAGCGGAGCCCACCTCGACTGGCGATCCCGGAGGCGCTCCACGTCTTGCTCGGGATCGCGGAGGGCCTGGAGTCCTGCCACGCGGCGGAGGTCATTCACCGCGACGTCAAGCCGAGCAACATCTTGGTCGGGGTTGACGGGAGCGTCCGGGTCAACGACTACGGAATCGCCCTCGCAGGGAACGTCACCGAGCGGCTGACGGCCCAGAACCAGGTCATGGGAGCCCCCCAATACGTCGCTCCCGAGCTCCTCTCGGGAGCGGAGCCGACCTCCGCTAGCGACGTCTACTCCTTTGGAGCCCTGGCCTGGCGCGTCCTGACCGGCGAACGCCCCTTCCCCGGCCAGAGCGTGGTCGAGGTCCTCGGCGCCCAGCTCGAACACGTCCCCGCCCCCATCGAGGAGCTTCGACCCGACGTCCCAGCGGAGCTCGCGCGCCTGATCGCCAGCGCCCTCTCCAAGGATCCCAGCGGGCGCCCGACCCTCGACGAGTTGGTCTCCTTCCTCTCTGCCACCGAGCTCAGGCCTGAGACGACCGAGATCGCTTCCCGCTGGAAGGAGGCCCTCCTAGCCCTCGCGCGTCGGACCGACGACCAGACCCTGGCTGCCGCGGCTGGGGTCAAGGTCGGCGAGCAGTTCCTCCAGTATCGAATCGATCGCGAACTGGGCCGAGGCGGAATGGGCGTCGTCTACGAGGCCTATCACCTGCGCCTCCGCAAGCGAGTCGCGATCAAGATGCTCCTGACCGGAGCGCTAGCCAGCGAGCGTGAGCGCCTCCGCTTCCTGCGCGAGGCCGAGGCCGTGGCCGGTCTAGAGCACCCCGCCATCGTCCCCGTCCTCGACGCCGGAGAGGCCGAGGGCACCTACTACCTCACGATGGACTACGTCGAAGGTCAAACCCTGACGAAGTGGGCCGAGGGAGCGGAGGAACTCCAGGTCCTGGACGCCTTCGGCGAGGTCTGCGAAGGAATTCAACACGCGCACACCCGGGGCGTGATCCACCGAGACCTCAAGCCCGACAACATCATGGTCGACGCCGAGGGGCACGCTCACGTCCTCGACTTCGGAATCGCCAAGACCCAAGCGGAGGGTGACTCGGCCTCGATCACCCAAGACGGGAGCATCCTCGGGACCCTGCGCTACATGTCGCCTGAGCAGGCCCGCGGAGCGACTCGCGACGTCGACGTCCGAAGTGACGTCTACTCACTCGGAACCGTCCTCTACGAGCTACTGACTGGGCAGACGCCGTTCCGGGGCAGCCTCCACGAGATGCTCCACCAAGTCGTCCACGTCGAGCCGGACTCCCCCCGCAAGGTCAAACCCGACCTGCCCTGGGAGCTGGAGGCGATCATCCTCAAGGCGATCGAGAAGGAGCGCGAGCGCCGCTATCAGAGCGCCTTGGCGCTCCGCCAGGACCTCGCTCGCTACCTCGAGGGTCGCCCCATCGAGGCTCGCCGGGCCACCCTCGTCTATCGAACCCGAAAGTGGGTCTCCCGCAACCGCGCTCGAGCCGCCGGGATCGCAGCTGGATTCCTCGTGGTCCTAGCCCTAACCGGGGCCCTCGTGCGTAAGTCCCAGCTCGACGCCCAGGCTCGCCGCGAGGCGATCGTGGCCCAAGTCGTCGAGGCCTCGCACCTCTTCAAGATCGGCTCCTACGACGAAGCCGCCCAGGCATTTGGCGTCGCCGCCCAATCCCTCGGGCTCGACGAGAGCTTCGCGCTCCCCGAACGCGCGACCGCCGACCTCCCCGACGCAGTCCGAGTCGACCTCCCGCAGGACGAGCGGATCCGACCTCAGCTCCAGCGCGCGCGGCTCCAACGTTGGGTTGATCTGGCCTTGGAGGGGCAGGCGGCCAAGCGGATCGATGCCATGGTCGCGCGCGCGAGCACCACAGCCGCGAAGGGCCCCGTCGGAGACGCCTTGCTCCAGCTGCGACTCGTGGAGGCTGAGGCGCCCAACGACCGCCGCCTCCTCAGGATCCAGACCCTGATCGCGAAGCGCTTCCTCGAGGCGGGCCTGGACGACCTCGAGCAGGAGCGAAGCTTGGCCGAAGCCGGCGAGGAGTTCACCCCACGCCGCGAAGCCCTGGCCCGAGGCCAGGATTCCCTCGCCAGCGCTCAGTCGCTGGGCAGCAAGGAAGCGAGCGAAGCCCTCGACCTCCTCCACAGACGCCGAGCCGACCTCCTCGAGACGATCCGTTTGAGCGGCGTCCGCCGCGAGGCCAAGCAGCGCTTGGTCAAGGCCCGCGAACTTGCGCGGGACCTAGAGGGTCTATCCGCCGAGGAGACGCGCCGGCGCCTGCACGCAGCGCGCCTCGAGCTGACCGTTGCCCGGGACCGGTGGCAAGACATCCCTGGCGGACGTTTGGAGCTGGTTCGCCTGGCATTGGCGCTGGGACACCTCGAGCTGCGGGCAGGACGAATCCAGCTGGCCCGGGTCGAGCTCGAGACCGCGGGTCTCTACCCGACGCTCCTGACCCAAGAGCAGCGCGCCCTCGAGCGGGCCATTACCAACCTCGAGAGCAAGGCGAGCTCCTTCGAGGCCCACCGGCGAGAGGCGGATCGCCACTTCGCCAAGAAGGAGTTCTCCAAGGCGGCCGGCTTCTACGGGAGAGCAATCGAGGCGCTCGCGAAGGAGGACCCGCGCCGGACCCGCTACCAAGCCAAGCGGACCCTGGCCACGACCTTCGCTCAGCTCGAGCGCGCCGAGCTGCGAGAGGACGACGAGGAGGAGTGGCGTCTCCTGAGGACAGCGATCGCCCTCAGCGAGGCCCCGGCTGAGCTGCGGCCGCAGCTCAGCAGGGTCGGAGGACGTCTCTACGCCAAGGCTCTCGAGCGAGCACATGCCCTCTCGCGCGCAGCCCGCAGCAGCGGCCAGTGGCAACCTGCGATCGAGGCCTACGAGCGAGCCCTCCGCTACGACTCGAGCGGGACCGTGGCGCGGCGAGGCCGCGCCGACGCCTTCGCCGAGCGGGACTGTCCCCCGGACATGGTCCTCGTGAGCATTCCGCTCCGGATCTTGGCGCGTGGGGTCGAGGCCTCTCAGGTCGACGACGCAGCCATGCTCCGCTTCTACATGGAGCGCCATGAGGTCAGCAACGCGCGCTTCGCAGAGTTCGTCGCCGCCAAGGGCTACCAGAAGCCTGCGCTCTGGAAGGGCCTACCTGGCGCTCCCGCCCGCTGGAGAGATGCCACGGACCGCCCTGGGCCCAAGGGCTGGAGTCAAGGCCTAGCCCCAGCGGGCTCCGAGCAGGCGCCGGTGACCGGGGTCTCGGCGGCGGAGGCTGTGGCCTACGCTCGCTTCCGCAAGCGTCGTCTCCCGACGGATCGCGAGTGGTTGCTGGCGGCTTGCCTAGACCCGACCACTGGCCAGCTCTCGCGCTTCCCTTGGGGCGCTGCCGTCGCCCCTGACGAGCTGCCCGGGCTCCGCCGCTCACGCTCGGTCGGAGCTCGAGCCTGGGACCGCAGCCCCTGGGGAGCCCTCGACATGGGCTTCGGTGTCTCAGAGTGGGTCTCGGACGACGCCGGCGAGTTCGCGATCCGAGGCCTCTCGACCCACTACCTCGAGCCCGACCTCAAGCTCGGCGCCCGAGACTGGCGCAAGCGACCCCTGCCCACCTACCGCCACCTCGCCATAGGCTTTCGTTGCGCTCTGGACGTCGCGGCTCCGCCGGCCTTGGACGCGACCCCAGAGGACTCAGGGGAGGCCCGATGACTCGAGGGATCTGGATCCTGGCCCTGCTCCTAGGGCTGGGCGGCTGCCGCTTTAGCGAACTCGACGGGCCCCGACCCTGGGACGAGGAGCTCCGGGCCTACGACTCGCTGCCGGCCCCTGAGCCTGCTCCCTTCCGAGTGGGCGTCCTCCTGCCGACCTTTGACTACACCCACGCCGACACCTATTCCAACGACCCCTTCCGCCAGTCGAGCAAGCCGAACGCGCTCTCGTTCCGCAAGTCCCTGGTGCACGCCCTCCGCGCCGGAGGGCTCTTCGCGCGCGTCGAAGCTCGCGGCGACCCCGGCGCCACTCGAGAGCAAGTCGAGAGAGAAGCCTGGGAGGCCAACGACGACCTCGTCCTCGAGCTCGATCTCCTCGACTACCACCAGACCTTCTTGGGCCACGGAGAAGGCTACGTCCCCTGGTTCTTGACCTACGTGTCTTGGATCTGGCCGGCCTGGTGGATTCCCTCCGAGACCTTCGGGGGAGGGCTCGCTCTCCGGGTTCGTCTGCGAGACGTCCAAGGGCGACACGATCCCCTCGTCGAGGAGGTGATCCAGGTCGCCGCCCAAGAGACAGCCGTCGAGCTGACCCCCATTGAGCGGGGGCTGATTGGGATCTTGGACCTCAGCGCCCTCTGGAACATCCAAGCCTCCCTCGACTCCGACAACTGGCGCGCAGTCGAGGGTGTGGTCGGGTTTAGAAACCTCCGCCTCCTACATTTGCGCCTGCTCGAGCTCCTGACCGAGCGGGTCACGGCCCCGCTGGCGCGCTCGGAGCGGGCCCTGACCGCGAAGGTCAAGAAGCGCCTGGCGCTGGTCGCCGGGGTGACCCAGGGCGCGGACCCGCGCCTGGGAGACGCCGCCCACGGAGTGGCCGACGCCCAGTCTATGGCGGGACTCTGGGCGACGCCCGCTGGAGGAGGACTCGTCCCGGGTCGCGAGCTGAAGAGCCTCCTCGGTGAGCAGGCGACTCGGCCTGGAGTCCTAGGCGCCATCGCCGCCATTGGCAGCCGCGCCAGCGCCAGCGACGAGGTGATCGTCTACCTCGCGGTTCAGGGGACCACGACCCCCGCCGGCCCGAGCCTCCTCTTCCACGACGCAAACCTCGACGACCTCGCAGGCTCCAGCCTGTCTCTGGCCGACTTGGGGGCGGCCCTCCGTTCGCTCTCGGCCGGGAGGGTCCTCCTGATCCTGGACACCTCCTTTAGCAAGACGGGCTCGAAGGGACGGACCTTCGCCGGGACTAAGGCCCCAGTCAGCCTCGAGCAGCTCCGCGAGCTCCTCGCCCTCGGGCCCGGCCGAACCGTGATCTTGGCAGCCCAGGCCGACCAGGGAGCTCAAGTCCTCGAAGGGGGCCAAGCCGGGCTCTTCACCCAGGTCCTCAAGGAGGGCGTCGCCGGACGCGCCGACACCGACAAGGACGGGCGAGTGACCCTCTCCGAACTCTATGACTACCTTCAGCTCGAGGTGCCCAGCCAGGCGGCGCTCGAGCGACACGAGCAGACTCCCCTCGCGATCGGGCTCCCTGAGCTGGATCCCGACGACAGCGAGGCGCAGCAGGCGCAGTTTGGGTGGCCACGATGACGCTCTCGCGAGCCAGAGCATTGGTGCTCCTTGCAGCACTCCCCTTCCTCACCGGCTGTGGCTACGTGGCCGTCTTGGGCGCGGGCTACTTCGGCCAGAGCTCTCAGAGCAAGGGCGGAGGAGGCGTCGTCGTCGTTCAGACAGCCGAGGGCGTCGACCTCGTCGTCGGCCGTGGACCGAAGGACCTCGGCGACACGACGGAGGGGCGGGGCGAGGCCGTCGTCGCAGCCCAGTTCCGCTTCGGCGTCACCAGCCCGGCGACCCTCCAGGTCGTGCGGGTCACGGGCCAAGGGACGGGCGACGAGGGCCGGATCACTTCGGTCAAGCTCTTCCATGACCTCGACGGGGACGGCTCCCTCAGCAGCGGCGAGCCGCAGCTCGGAACCACGCAGACCTTCAGCGCCAACGACGGTCAGGCGACCTTCAGCGACCTGGGCTTTGGGCTCCAAAGCGGCGTGGCCGTCGACGTCCTCGTCGTCAGCGAGCTCCCGACCGACGCTCTAGACGGAGACACCTTCCGCGTCGAGCTGAGCGACGATCAAGCCCTCGAGGCCACGACCCAGGTCAACGGCGAGAGCGTGAGGATTCGCGTGTTCGGAGCGCCGGTCTCCGGAGGTGTCCGGACCATCAGCTCGACCGGAACCTTGACCCTCTCCCTCGGCGCCCAGACCCCGAGCGCCGGAGGGGTGTTCCCCAACGCTCAAGACGTCGAGGTCCTCCAACTCGACCTCCGCGCTTCGTCTGTCGAAGACATTCGGATCGACTCTCTCCAGCTCCAAGCCAGCGGAACCCTCAACGACCTGACCGCCATCGGGACCATCGAGCTCTTCGAGGACAGCGACAACGACGGCCAGCTGAACCGCGTCACGGACGTCCCCCTAGCCTCCTTGAGCGGAGCGCCGAGCGACAACGGCGCGCTAGCCTTCACGGGGCTCGGCCGGACCCTGCCCAAGAGCTCCCTGCGACGCTGGCTTCTCGTCTACCAGCTCAACGGGACCGGCCTCGACGGTCAGACCTTCCGGGCCGACCTCAACAGCGCCTCTGACGTGGTTGGACTCGGCCTCAGCTCGAACCAAGCCCCCGCCGTCCAGGGAGCGCCCGTCCAAGGCGGCGCGACCCAGACCGTCCAACGAGCTGGACTGAACCTGAGCGTGGGCCCCTTCAACCCGGCTCGCGACGCGACCCCCGCCCAGAGCGGCGTCGGAGTCCTCCAGTTCCGGGTCGCCGCGACCGGAGCCGAGCCCGTCGTCGTCAGCAGCCTCGGTGTGCGCGGAACCGGCTCGGGCAACGAGCTCAGCGACCTAGCGGGCGTTCGGCTCTACCTAGACCAGGACGGCGACGGCGAGCTCGACGCAGGCGAGAGCCTCCTGGCCGGGCCAGCCTCCTACCCCGCAGACGACGGGACCCTGACCCTGGGCGGCTTCAGCCGCGAGCTAATGCCTGGGACCGTCGAGCTCTGGCTCGTGACCTACGACCTCGGCGCCAGCGCCACAGGCGGTGACCAGTTCACGGCGACCCTGGCTGGCCCCAGCACCGTCGCCGTCTCGGGGCGCATGAGCGGGCTGGTCCTGACGCCCACCGTCCCCGCAGTGTCTGGCGGGCTCCTGACGGTCCGCGGATCCCTGGCTCTGGCCTTGGGCGCGACCCAGCCCGCAACCCCCAACCGCGTGCTCGCCAACTCCAACGACGCGCCGACCCTCCAACTCGTCGTGGGCGCTGGCGCGGGCGAGAGTGTCCGTCTGACCGGCTTGACCTTGACACCTGCCGGGACAGGCAACGACCAGCTGGCCCTGAGCGGCGTCGACCTCTACGAGGACGTCGACCTGAGCGGGACGGTCAACGGCGGCGACGCCTTGATCCAGACTCAGAACTACCCGGGCGACGATCTGGCCTTGACCTTCAGCGCCGCCGGCGGGCTCTTGGCCGGCGACATAGCCCCCCTCACGAGCCGGACCCTCCTGGTCCGCTACCGCCTGAGCGGGCAAGCCCTCGAGGGCCAGACCTTCACCTTCGACCTCCCGACCACGGCCCTCGCGGCGACCGGCGTCAGCTCGGCTCGCCCGATCCCCGCCAGCGGCCCGACCCTGACCACGAGCGGGAATCCGCTCCAGACCCAGCGAGCCCGGGTGACCTTCGGGCTGGGAGCAGAGAACCCCAACGCCAGCGACGTCCTTAACGGAACCACGATCCCGGTCCTGCAGCTCCTTGCGAGCGCGGGCCCTGGCGAGGCGCTCAACCTGAGCGCCTTGACCTTCCGCAGCAGCGGGACGGCTAACGAGACCGCCGTCGTCCAGCAAGCCCGCCTCTACCTCGAGGGGACGGGTCCTCGGGGGACGATTGACGGGACCGACGTTCAGCTCGGGGCCGGACAGACCTTCAGCGCCGACGACGGCTTCGTGACCTTCAGCGGCGCCCCGCTCACGAGCATCGCGATCAGCAGCAGCGCGACGCTCCTCCTGGCCTACGACATTCTCCCCAGCGCCCCGGCTGGCGGGAGCTTCACGGCCCGGCTGGCGGCGGCTGGCGACGTCAGCGGAGCGGGCGGGGCTAGCGGCCTGACGCCCGAGGTCTTGGGCGCCCCCCAGACCGGCCAAGCCAAGACCATCAGCCGTGGCTCGCTCACGACCTCCCTCGGCACCCAGAATCCGCCCGCCGCGAACACCTTCCCCAATCGGAGCGGGGTCCGGGTCCTCCAGGCCTCCCTGGTCGCGGGCGCAGCCGAGACGGTCCGCGTCAGCTCGCTCCGCCTGACGGCGGCGGGCAGCGCCGACGAGTCCACGGCCATTGGCGGGATCAACCTCTACCTCGACCTGAACCAAGACGGGATCGTGTCTGGCGGAGACACGCTCCTGGCGAGCGCGGCCTCCATAGCCAACGACGGGAACGTCAACCTGACCGGGTTCAACCTCGACGTTCCGCCCGGGCAGACCCGGAGCGTGCTCGTGACCTGCGACGTGACAGCTGCCGCGAGCGCCGGGACGAACCTCCGGTTTCGGATCGCGACGCCCCCCGCTGACCTGGTGGCCCTGGGCTTGACGAGCGCCCAGGCGATCACGCCCAGCGGCGCGGCCCTCGAAGGCAACGTCTTGAGCCTCGTCCTGGGAGCCCTCACGGTCTCCAAGCCCGGCAGCTCGCCGGGCCCCACGACCGAGCTCAACAGCGGCCAAGGCGTGCCCATGCTCCAGCTCCGCTGCGCGGCCAACGCCATCGAGAGCGCGCGCGTCAGCTCCCTCGTCTTGACTCACACCGGCTCGGGTGTCCCGGCGGCGCACGTCTCCTCGGCCTCGCTCTATCACGACGTCAACGGCAACGGCGTCCTCGACGGAGACACCCTGCTCACGACCACGACCTTCGCCGGGACGAGCGCGACCTTCACGATCCCCCCCGGGACCTTCGACGTCGCCCAGTCGTCGACGCGCGACCTGCTCGTAACCTACGACTTCAACGGGAGCGCTCCCGTCGGGGCGACCTTCAGCGCCAGCCTGGCGAGCAACCCCAACCTGAGTGCGCTCGGGATCTCCTCCAACCTGGCGCTCCCGGTCACCGGAGCGCCCTTGACCGGCGGCCTCAAGACCCTCGAGGCCGCCTCCTTGAGCGTGGCCGCGGGAGGGGCCAACCCCGCTCCGGGGAACGCGCTGAGGAACCAAGCCGCGCTGGTCACCCTCCAGAGCACCCTCACGGCCGGGAGCGCGGAGCCCGTCCGCGTCACGAGCCTCCGCCTCAGCGCCAGCGGGAGCCTAGACCTCACGACCGAGGTCAGCCGGATTCGCCTCTATCGCGAGAACGATCCGCCCAACGGAGTCCTCGACGGCGACGTCTTGATCGGTGACCAGGTCGGCGGGTTCACGGCCGGCGCCCACACCTTCGCCCTCGGCGCCAGCGCCCTCCAGATCCCCGCCGGCGGGAGCAAGGCCGTCTTGGTCGTGCTCGACCTGGCCGCGACCGCAGGCAGCGCTGGCGAGACCGTGACGCTCTCTCTCGCGGCCAACGGCGACCTCGTCGCGACTGGAGTCGTGTCTGGACAGCCCGTGACCGCGAACGGAGCGCCTGTCAGCGGAAACGCCCAGAGCGTGGTCGAAGCCAGCTTGGGTCTAGCCCTCGGCCCGAACACCCCAGCCGGGAGCGACGTAGCCGTCGTCAGCTCCGGCGTCGCCGTCCTGCAAGCTCGCCTCGGGGCAGGCAGCGCAGAGGCCGTCCGCGTGACCAGCCTTCGCTTCGCGGTCAGCGGCTCGCCGACCACGGGCGTGACCTTGGCGCGCCTCTACCGAGACGACAACAACAACGGCGCCCTCGACGGCGACGTCCTCCTCGGGAGCGGGACCCTCGGCGCGGGAGGTGACATCACCTTCACGCCCAGCGCGGGGACCCTCGATGTGGCCTCGGTCGGGAGTCGTGACGTGCTCTTGGTCCTCGATTTTGGCAACACCGCCAGCGAGGGCCAGACCTTCACCTCGAGCCTCCCGACCAACGGCGACCTCGTGGCCCAGGGCCTGACCTCTGGGCTGGCGATCACGCCCACGGGCGCTCCCCTAACTGGCAGCACGATCACGACCCGCGAAGGCTCGCTGACCGTCGCGGCCGGGACGCCCCCCCCTGCCCAGAGCGTGTTCAACAACGCCAGCGGGGTCTCGGCGCTCCACCTCTCGCTCCAGGCCGGCAGCAACGACGGGATTCGGGTCACGGCCTTGACCCTGCGCGCCAGCGGGAGCGCCGACGACACCGGCCTCCAGGTCGACCTCTATCGCGACACCAACGGGAACGGGACCCTCGAGGGCGGCGAGCCCCTCCTCCAGAGCCAGACCGTGGCCGGAGACGACGGGACCGCGACCTTCGGCTTCGGGGCGGGCGTGCTCGAGGTCGCTGCGGGACAGACTGGCTTCGTTCTAGCGCGGGTCACGCTTCCCGGGACGGCGAGCGTCGGACAAACTCACTCGATTCGACTCCAGGCGACTGGTGACGTGACCGCCCAGGGCCTCTCGACCGCAGCCCCGGCGAGCATTTTGGGGGCCCCCCCGATTCAGGGGCCAACCCTCACGGCTCAGGCCACGAGCCTGACCCTGAGCGGTCCGGTGCCCCAGAGCCCGGCTGAGAACGTGTTCCCAAACGCGAGCGAGGTCCGGATGCTGCGCGTTCAGCTCGACGCTGGCGCCCTCGAGGCGGTCCGCGTGACCCAGCTCGTGTTCCGCCCCACGGGCGCCAGCACGGGTGACGACACGGCGGCCACGGTCTCGCTCTACCTGGACACGAACACTAACGGCACGGTCGAGGTCGGGACCGACACCTTGATCCAGACTCAGACCGGGGCCAACGCCAGCGTGACCTTCGCCGCAGGCGGCGGTCTAGTCGACGTCCCAGCCAGCGGGAGCCGTCAGCTCTTGGTGACCTACGCCTTGGGAGCCCCGATCCCCTCAGCGGGCGAGGGATTCCAGTTGGCCCTGGCCACGGCCGACGTCACCGCCCAAGGCCTCGGCTCAGCGGCCCCAGTCACGGCCGGCGGCGCGACCCAGACCGGTGGCCTCAAGACAGTCGCGGTCGGGACCCTGACCATGGCAGGCGGCGCCAACAACCCCACGGCCGGTGAGGCCTTCTCGGGTCAGACCCGTGTCATGCAGCAGCTTCGCCTGAGCGCCGGCGTCGAGGCCGTTCGGGTCGACAGCCTCCAGATTCGTCACAGCGGGACGGGAGACCCGGCTACGGACCTGACCCAGGTCGCTCTCTACCGTGACCTGAACGGGAACGGACAGGTCGACGGCGACCCGCTCTTGGACACGGCGACCTTCTCAGGGGTCAACGCGACCTTTAGCCAGGGCGGCGGCCTCCTGAGCGTCTCCTCGGGGTCCCCAGTCGACCTCTTGGTGGTCTACACCTTCGGCGCCAGCGCGAGCGAGGGAGAGACCTTCTCGCTCTTGGCTGGAGCGCCGGGGGACATAGTCGCGGTCGGGGTCAGCTCGAACGCGACGGTGACTCCCAGCGGAGCAGGCGCTGTAGGTGGAGCTCAGACCTTCCGAGTCGGCGCCCTAACCCTCGCCACGGGCCCCGCACCCCCAGCCGCGGGCAGCATCGCCGTCCCGACCTCGCGCGTCGCGATCCAGCAGCTCAACTTGAGCGCCACGGGTGAAGGCGCTCGCCTCCAGACCCTCACGATCGGCTTCAGCGGGAGCGGAAGCGTCGCGAACGTCCAGACCGCGAGCCTCTACCTCGACAGCGACGGCGACGGAGCCGTGGGCGCCCTCGACACCCTGATCCAGGCCCTGCCCATGAGCGCGGCCACAGTCATGTTCAGCCAGGGCGGCGGCTTGGCGACGGTCTCAACCAGCAGCGCAGTTCGTCTTCTGGTGACCTACGACCTACTCGTCAGCGCGAGTCCCGGCGAGACCTACGGGGCCGACCTGGTCAACGCGGGCGAGATCAGCGCCACGGGTGAGATCGGCGGAGCGGCGATCACCGTGAGCGGGAGCGCCGCCGCAAGCAACCTCCAGACCGTGGTCGCGTCGGGGACCCTCGTCCTGAGCGCTGGGAGCAGCCCGCCCGGGGCTGGATCCGTCTTCCGCAATCAAAGCCAGGCTCCGATCCAGCAGCTTCGGCTGAGCGCCGGCGGCGAGAACGCCCGCGTCACGGACCTGACCGTCAACCTGACCGGAACCGGAGCGGCGAGCGCGCTGGTTCAGGCGCGCCTCTACGCGGATCAGAACGCTGACGGCGCCATAGACGCAGGCGACGTCCTCCTGGGCGTCGCCACCTTCAGCGGGACGCAAGCGACCTTCAGCGCTCCGGGCGGTCTGGTCGAGGTCTCCGCTGGGACGCCACGCGAGCTTCTGGTGGCCTACGACTTCAACGCTACCGGCGGGATCGGCAACACCTTCGGGACAGCGACGATCGCGAACTCCGACCTCGTCGCGACCGGGGTCACCACGGGCGGAACCCTGGCGCCGAGCGGTTCGGTCGCGGCCAGCAGCTTCAAGACGCTGGCCGCGACGGGGACTTTGGCCTTGAGCGCGGGCAGCAGCCCTCCCGGCGCAGGCTCGGCCTTCCGCAACCAGGCCCAGGTCCCGATCCAACAGCTCCGCCTGAGCGCGGGAGGAGAGAACGCGCGGATCACGAGCCTCACGATCACCCTGGCCGGGACCGGAGCCTCGAGCGCCTTGACCCAGGCTCGGCTCTACGCAGACCAGAACGCCGACGGCGCCGTGGACGCCGGCGACGTCCTCCTGGGCGTCGCGAACTTCACCGGAACCCAGGTCAGCTTCGTGGCCGCAGGCGGCCTGATCGAAGTCACGGCCGGCGCGCCGCGCGAGCTCCTGGTGGCCTACGACTTCAACGCAACCGGCGGGTTCGGCAACACCTTCGGGACTGCAGCGATCGCGAACTCCGACCTCACGGCGGAGGGAGTCACCTCTGGCGCCACCCTGGCACCGACCGGCTCGCTCGCCGCCAGCAACGTCAAGACTTTGGCCGCGCAGGGGACCTTGGCCCTCAGCGCAGGCAGCAGCCCTCCCGGCGCGGGCTCGGCCTTTCGCAATCAGAGTCAGGTCCCGATTCAGCAGCTCCGCTTGAGCGCGGGGGGAGAGAACGCGCGGATCACGAGCCTCACGATCACCCTGGCCGGGACCGGAGCCTCGAGCGCCTTGATCCAGGCTCGGCTCTACGCGGACCAGAACGCCGACGGCGCCATAGACGGCGGAGACGTTCTCCTGGGCGTCGCGAACTTCACCGGAACCCAGGTCAGCTTCGTGGCCGCAGGCGGCCTGATTGAAGTCACGGCCGGCGCGCCGCGCGAGCTCCTGGTGGCCTACGACTTCAACGCTACCGGCGGAATCGGCAACACCTTCGGAGTAGGCGCCCTCGTGAGCACGGACCTCGTCGCGATAGGCGTGACCTCCGGGGCGACCTTGAGCCCGACAGGCTCGCTCGCTGCCAGCAACGTCAAGACCCTCGCGGCTTCGGGCAGCTTACTTGTCGCCAATGGACCTGCGAATCCGGGCGCCCAGAACGCAGGCACTACGGCCGTCAGCGTCGTCGCGCAGCAGTTCAGCCTGAGCGCGAGCGGCGAGGGCGTGATCCTCGACAGCGTCGCCGTGAGCCGGGCGGGAACCGGAACGGACGGCGGCGTAACCCAAGTCCGCCTCTTCCTAGACCTCAACAGCAACGGCCTCCTCGACGGCGACACCCAGCTCGCGACAGGGACCTTCGCGGGAGGGAACGTCACCCTCGGTGCGGGCAACCTGACGACCATCGGGGACGGGACCACCGCTCGCTTCTTGGTCGTGTTCGACTTCGCAGCGACGGGCGGCGAGACCTATCAGGCCGACTCCCTCGCGGCGGTCGACGTCGTCAGCCGAGGCGCGACTTCCCTGACAGGAATCACAGCCACGGGCAGCGCAGCCCTGGGCGGACTGATCACGATCATTCTCCAGCCGGTCTTGAACGTGACCCAGACCGTCCTCGGCGACAGCTCGATCTACCCGACCCAGAGTCGCAGCGTGGCGCTCCGCTTGCAGATCAACGAGACCGCCTCACAGCCAGCGCGCCTCAAGCAGCTGAGCGTGGTGGCCAGCGGATCGGCCGACGAGTCGAGCGCGATCTCTCTGATTCGCCTCTATCGCAACCTGGCACCCTTCGGCAACGAGGTCGGAGGGGAAGACGTCCTGATTGGACTCACGGCCTACTTCGCCAACAACGGCACCGCCGTGTTCGCTGGAATGAACGAGTTGATCCCCGCAGGCGGAAGCCTCGAACTCCTCGTGGCCTACGAGGTAGGAGGCCCCTCGGGATCGAGCGTAGGCGAGACCTTGATCGCGACGGTCCCCGTCGGCGGAATGTCCCTCGAGCCCGACGGCGGCGGCGCGGCCCTGACACCCACGGGGCTTCCCCTGACGGGTCCCGTGCTGACGATCGGAGCTCAGCTTCAGCTCTCGGTCGGGCCCAACAACCCGAGCGGGACGATCGGGGTCACCCTCAACGAGACCCAGGCGGAGCTCCTTCAGCTCGAGCTGAGCGCGAGTCAGTTCAACGCCACGATCTCGGGGCTGACCCTAGACGCCAGCGGGAGCGGTGACGACACGACCATCGTCAAGGCCGAGCTCTATCGTGACGCCAACGAAGACGGGATTCTCGACGGAGGGGATCCTCTGATCCTGAGCTCGAACAACCCCTACGGAAGCAACAACGGCACCTTCCAGTTCACGGGACTGAGCGAGGTCGTAGCCGCTGGGACCTCGGTTCGCTGGCTCGTGAGCTACGACCTCGGGGGCACGGGGTCGGGCGGGGACAGCTTCACCCTGGTTGTCGACTCGACCACTGACCTGGCGAGCGACGCCGCGGTCACGACAGGGACCCTGCCCGCACAAGGCGCGACCCTCGAGCTGCGCGGCGCGGTGGTCGCGAGCCTGGGGACGGGTGGGCTGGTCGGAGCCCTCCACGCCGGCGTCGGAGACCAGCAGGTGTTTCACGTCGCGCTCGCCGTCGACGCGATCGAGAACTTCAACCTCGCGAGCCTGGCTTTCGTCGCCAGCGGGAGCGTTCCAGACGCGACCTGGATCTCGGCGGTCCAGCTCTGGCTCGACGACGGAGACGACGTGTTCGAGCCTGGCGGCGCCGACACCGAGATCGGCTCAGCCCAGACCTTCGCGAGCGAAGACGGGACCGTGACCTTCTCTGGCCTCGGACAGACCTTGACCGCGAGCACCACGACCAAACTCTGGGTCTCCCTCGACCTATTGGGCACCCCGCCGGTCGCAGGCGGCGCTGGCTTCAAGCTCAGCCTCCAGGCTGGAGGAGCGTCCCTCAGCGGCGCCGTCACGGGCGGCACCGGCGGCTCGAGTGGCTACCCCGTCCTGGGTCCCCTTCGCCTGACCTCGACCTTCGCGCCCGTTCAAACTCAGGCCAGCGCGTTCACCTCCTCGGTTCGACGCTCCGACATTCAGACCGCCGACATGGACCTCGACGGAACGCCAGACATCGTCGCCCTCGGCTCGAACTTTGGGATCGAGGTCCTCCTGAGCGACGGCGGCGGGAGCTTCGTGAGCAAGGTCGAGCGGACCTTCGCGGGCTCCGGGCTGCTGCGCTCGCTGGCCTTGGCCGACTTCAATCGCGACGGCTACCCCGACGTGGTCGTCACGACGCAAAACGAGGTGTTCGTGGTCCTAAACCAGGGCACAGTGGACCCAGGCAACCTTTCGGTCACGGTGACCCAGATCTCGGGCTCCGTCAACGAGCTCTCGGGCGTCGAGTTCGGGGACATAGACCGCGACGGCGACCTGGACGTCGTCGCCGCTGACGTGGGCTCTGATGAGCTTCGTCATCACATAAACAACGGCTCGGGCGGATTCAGCCTCGGGACCGTGCTCGGGTTCACTGGCGGCGTCAAGCTCTCTGGCCGATTCCAGCTCGTCGACCTCGACAACGACGCACGCCTCGACTACCTCCTCACGGCTCGCGCGGGCTCGACTCACTTCACCATCGCCTACCCCGGCAACGGTGCCGGCGGAGCCTTCACCGGGACCTCGATCGCGACCGGAACCAACGCCCAGGACGTCGTCACGGGACGCGTCGCGGCAAGCGGCTCACCCGACGTGGTCTCGATCGACCAGGCTGGCTCGGCCTACTTCAGCTACCCGACCGGGACTCCGATCCTCTCGAGCGGCAGCACGGCCAGCACGGCGGGGGTCTCGAGCTTCACCCAGCCACGACGAATCGGCCTCATGGACCTCGATCAAGACGGCTCGGACGACCTCGTGATCCTCCACAACGGCGTGGACGGGGTCGTGGCCCACATAGGCAGCGGCTCGCTCAGCTTCCCCTCCAGCCTGGCGATCGACCTCCCGAGCGGGAGCGACGCCGACCGCTTGGCGGCAGCGGACTTCGACAACGACGGCGACCTGGACCTGGTCGTGGTCAGCTCGACGGTGATCGGCCAGGAGCTCTACTACCTCGAGGGCCAGCAGGTTCCGGTCCTGGACGCCTTCAGCCAGAGCAAGAGCATTCGCCAGACCTGGAACCAGGAGCCTGAGCGGATCGCGACGGGCGACTTCAACCGCGACGGACTCTTGGACTACGTCCTCGTCAGCGACGGCGGCGAGCGAATCGCGGTCTTCTTGCAGGACGCAGGAGGAGGGAGCTTCACCAAGGGGCTGGACAGCAGCCTGGGGGAGAAGGGCCACGACGTGGCTGTCGCTGACGTTGACCGGGACGGGGACTTGGACCTGGTGGCCTCGCGCTCGAACAGCAACCATGGGTTGCGGATCTACAAGGGTGACGGGACTGGCGCCTTCGGGGGCGGGATCAACCGTGCCACTTCGGCCCTAGACCAGGATCGACTGGTGCTCGGTGACACCAACCGCGACGGGATCGTAGACGCCCTTGGCGCCTCGCAATCGTCTTTCAGCGTTCAGACCTTCCGCGGCGACGGGACCGACTTTGGGGCCGGGCTGGTGGGAGATCAGACCGCGATCGGAGACAAGCCCCTCGTCCTGGTCCTCGCAGACTTCAACACCGACGGGATCCTCGATCTGGCGACGGTCCGTGACGACAAGGAGGTCCACATTTACCCGGGTCTCGGCAACTACGCCTACGGAGTCGCAGTCACCGTGAACCTCAACGGCGCCATGGGGGCACCTACGGGGATCATGGCGGGCGACCTCGACGACGACGGCGCTCAGGACCTGGTCGTGATCTGCGACAACAACAACATGGAGATCTTCAAGGGCGACGGCTCGGGTGGGATCACCAGCCAAGGGACCCGGACCGCGCTCTCGGCCAGCGACGGAGCCTTGGTCGACCTCGACAACGACGGAGACCTCGACGTCGTTCTGGCGAGGGACAGCGGAGCTCTGGTCAGCATCGAGCTCACGACTCGCTCAACCTTCACCTTCGCGGCTCCGGTCACGGTGACTCTAAGCAGCGGAGACAACGCCAGCGGCCTAGCCGTCGGAGACTTCGACGGGAACGGCAAGGCTGATGTGATCCTCGCCGCCCAGACCGAAGTTCAGGTCTTCCTGCGTTAGAATCGACAGATCCTCCAGCTCTTGATCAGGCAGCGATGCAATCAACTTTCGAACTAGCTGACTTGCGCCGACTGGCCGAGACGCAGTCCGAAGAGGACTTCTTGAAGCTCACGCTCCCAGAGCCCGTGTTCTACGTTGAGCAGTTCCTCGACCTCTCGGACTCGAATCAGTTCCGAACCCAGCAGGGGGAGACGGGGGAGAGCCGGCGGATCGACGTGTTCTATCCGCTGCGCAAGCGCTCCAGCGCGAACAGCTTCACGTCCATGGTCACGGTCGGGCGCGCTGGCAACAACGACGTGGTGATCCAAGGCGAGGGCGTCTCGAAGTTCCACGCCTACTTCATGCGGGTTCGAAGCGATTGGACCCTAGTGGACGCCGACTCTTCGCTCGGGACCTTCGTCGAGGATCACAAGCTCGAGGCGCGTAAGGAGCGAGCTCCCATGACCAATGGGATCCGGATCCGGCTGGGGAACGCCATCGTCGGTCGCTACCTCGATCCGCCTGGGTGTCTCGAACTCCTCAGGTCCCTCTAGGCCCATAGCAGCAGAGGAAGCGGACTACGCAGCCGCGAGGCGCGCTTTGGGAGGGGTATGCACCCCGCGGCCACGTAGATCCTTGAGGGAGTCGGCCCGCGCGGCCGTCGAGACTTGGGAGGGGTGAAGACGACCGCGCGGACACGTGAGAGGTCGCGCTCGACCCGCCCCTTCCGCCGCCATGAACGCAAGCCCGGGCAGCGGACTGTGACTCGGCGGGGCGGGTCGAACGCAGGTGTTGTCGTTAGTCGATGTTCTTCGCGAGCATTCGGCTCGAGGGCGAGATCCGACTCGGTCGCTCCCAGCGCAGGATCAGGCGGTCCTTCTCGAGGTGGAGCCGGCGCACGATCGCGCGGTAGATCACGGCCTCCTCACCCTTGCGAATCAGGACCCGGATCCACATGTCCGAGTGGTCGATCTTGTAGTGCTGCTTGCGGCTCGAGTCCCAGCGCCAGGCCACTGTCCGCGAGAGCGCCTCTGAGGGGAAGCGAACGGTCAGGATCTCCTCCTTGGGGAAGTTCTTGTTCCACTGGGCGACGACGAAGCTCCGCAGCTCGGCTCCGTCGGCGCCGTTGTAGGCGTCCTTGGGCGCGCGATTCGCAGCCACGATCACGCCAGCCAGCTTCTCCTCCTCTTGGGCCAGCTCGCTCTCGAGCGCCTTGCCGACCGCCCGGTGGTCGGGGCCGCCCAAGAGCACGAGGAGCTCTGCGACTCGCTGGGTCCGGGTCAGGTTCTCTTGGATCGCGCTGTCGAAGCCCGAGAAGGCGCGGTGGTCCTTCTCAGCGACGGCGGCCTTCGCCAAAGCTCGAGCCTTGGCCGCAGACGCGTTGACCTGGGTCGGACCGTTGGCGAAGAAGACCGCGATCCGAGCCGCGTATTCGTCGAGGAACTCCGCGTCACCCTTCAGCGCCCAGACGCCGTGCGACCCCCGCCGCCGGCTCTCACCGAGCTCCGCATACTTGACGCAGTAGCCCTGCCACTCCTTCCGCTGAGCGCTCCATTGGCGCGCGGCCTCCTGAACCTGCTCGTAGGACGAGGTGTCCCAGGGCTTGCCGAGATAGCGCGCCTTGAGGTCCCAGAGGTAGCGCTCCTTCCAGACCTCGACCAGAGCCTTGATCCGCTGGGTGTCCTTGGCGTAGCTCGGGTCCGCCATCATGGCCTCGAGCCGCGCCACGGTCTCAGCCGCCTCCTGCTTGTCAGCGGCCATGGCCTCCTTGAGCCCGCCCAGCTGAGCCTCGACCTGCTGAGCCTTGGCTAAAAGTCCCTTGACGACGGGATTATCTGCCGGGAACTTGGCGAGCCCCTCCTTGACCTCCCCCACCTGGCGCTCGAAGCGCGGCTTGTTTCGATCCGTGAGCGCGCCCTCGCGAGAGAGCTCGTTGGTCAAGTTCATGAGGGTGTTGGCGAGGTAGTTGAGCGCCTTGGCGCTCTTGTGATCCAGACCGCTCTTGGCGCCCAAGGTCCCCTTGGCCTGGACCAGCGCAGCTGCGCGCTCCCGGGCCTTGACGAGGCGTGCCCGGAGCTCACTGACCCCCTCACCCTCGGCAGGGAGCTCGGCTCGAGCCAGCTTCTTCTCGATTCCAGCCAGGGCGCGCTCGAGCGAGACTCCCGATTGATCGGTGTAGCGCTTCTCGCCCTCGAAGGCCTCGATCTTCGCCTCGGTCTTGGCGAGCGACTTGTCAGCCTTGGCGAGAGCCTTGGCTTGCTTCTTGTCGAGCTCGACGCCGAAGGCGCTCATGCTGAGCGCGAGGACACATAGAACGGCCGTTAGGACCCTGCTCATCTTCCCTCCCAGGAACGTGGTGTTGCAGGGAGTAGCGAGGCCAACGAGGGTTGGACAAGAAAATCTGGAAGACTTGCCAAGTCAGGGGCCAGCGACCCGATCAGCGCAGCACAACCCCATCGCAGCCCCCCATAGGTAGCGATCGCCGATCTGGTTGTGGGTCACGTCGACGCTCTGGCCGTAGACCTACCTCACGCCCCACCCTGAGACCTCTGGCTGGACCTGTAAGCCATGTCTCCGGTGACGGGTGTCAACCAGGTCTCAGGCCGCACCCCGGCACAGCCCTCCATAGAAGGGGCCAGTGTCCGCAGTCGCATCCTCCCCCTATCCCACGCCCCACCCGATCAATGAAGCGCGACGAAGGACACTCGGCCCCCCGCAACACGCCAAGATGGGGGTTGGGGGGGCGCAGCCCCCCAAGCGCACCGGACGCGCAACCCCCCGTCGCCCTCCCCACCCGATCCGGGGCCAGTGTCCGCAGTCGCATCCTCCCCCTCTCCCACGCCCCACCCCATCAACGACGCGCGACGAAGGACACTCGGCCCCGCGCCCACGCAACACGCCAAGATGGGGGGTTTGGGGGGGCGCAG
>Ga0316202_10000377_pt1 | contig 52702 bp, 77 predicted proteins | sample 3monrhotite_MG_FD_204934 | JGI IMG/M metagenome (GOLD analysis project Ga0316202, IMG submission 204934) | Microbial mat bacterial communities from mineral coupon in-situ incubated in ocean water Damariscotta River, Maine, United States -... | ecosystem: Environmental > Aquatic > Marine >...
TAACCCTTAAAGCAGCGCGTTGATTTGAGCGCAGCGAAAAGCAATCCGCCTGACTTTTGTTGTTAGGCTCAGGAATTACGGTACATACTATGAATGACGATGAACTAATAGCAAAGATAAGTGAAAAACTCCTCGGCTACAGGGAAGGAAGCCCAGAAAACATTATCTGTAAGATAGACGCAATGCAAGATAGAGACTCAACTCTGTGGATAGGTGCATTCCGCTATTACTGTGGTCGCATGACAATAGCTGTAAGCGGATTTTGCGAAACAATGATCAGCAACATTGAAAACATTCCAGATGAAGCAGTGTCAATAATTAAGCGCGACCTAATTGAGGCTTTTGCTGATGACGACCGGGATCGCGAAGTTGGGAATGCCGTAAAACGACTTGGTATGGACTGCGATCGGCAGAAATGGCTGGAGGTTCTAGCCGCGATAAGCGGAGCCTAACAAAGAGATAGACGGCGCACCGCGTCCGTTGCATCGAGGTGTTATGAGTAATACAAGCGAACATTAAATAACGGAGATAATATGAAAACACTAGAAGAAGTACAAGCGCAGTTACTAGGCGAGAAGGAGAGTAAGTAATGCCTAAAATCGTGAACATGGAAGGGCTAAAGTTTGGAATGTTATCCGTTGTAAATAGGGCTGGGGTCAATAGTGATGGGAGGGTAACATGGCATTGCCAGTGTGATTGCGGCAATGAAAAAGTGGTTAGTGGTAAAGCCATGAGAGGGGGGGAGACTTCAAGCTGTGGCTGTCTTCGCTGGGGCGATAAACGGAAAGCGGATGACATGAAAATCACAAAAGCAGACATCGAAGCAGTAGTAACGTATAACCCTGAAACCGGCGCACTGATATGGAAGGAGCGCACAGCAGAGCAGTTTGAAGATAAAAATCTTCGGCGCGCATGGAATGATCAATGGGCGGGCGGCAAAGCAGGCCACTTCGAGGCAGACGAAGGGCATGTTAGGTTGAAAATAAAAAACAGGCAGATCTACGCTCGTAGAGCTATTTACATTCTAATGACCGGGAGAAACCCACCAGGGCCATTGATATTAAAAGATGGGGACAAGGGTAATTTAAAATGGGCAAATATCGCTGTTAAAGAAACAAAGAAGTCTCTAGCAGAGAAAAGAGCGGCGCGACTCGCAGCAAGAAAGCCTAAGCCTGTATATCCAGGTGTAGTCTATGACTGGTATGACAAGAAATGGTTAGCTGTGATAAATCTAGCCAAGTTCGTCACTATCAGGGTTGGTGTATTCGCAACAGACAGCGAGGCTATCAAGGCCAGGGCTGATAAGCTGGAATCAATGGGGCTGGCTAGCTGTTGATGAGAAGGTGAGCATTTATAACCCCTTGCTATGCGGCGCGACGTTAGGATCGTCCGGCGCGTAGCGCGAACATGAGCAAGTTGTTATGGCGGATTTGCACAACATTAACGACCACATGGCAAGATATTGTGAGTGTGGATGCGTGAGATTTAACCTGCTGCGTAGTGGCGCTATTGAGTGCGACGACTGCCAGCTTAAACAACCAAAACTAAATTGGAGTGAAGACATGAACCCGGATTACAAACCAGAAGCAGAAGTAACTTTTAGCGATGACCAGATTGAGCAAGGCAAGGAAATTATTCGCGCGGCGATAACCAAAAATCAGCAGTGCTTTTGGCCTGACATTGTTGCAGAGGGTAACGGCTCTCTGCCTGCTTGGGTGCTACTTAAAGCGATCAGTGAAATGCAGAAAACAAAAGAGCTACGCTTGCGCGAAGACAGCTACGAACACGCAATGGAATATATTTTGCGGTGAGCCATAACGCCATAGCTAAATGGGCCACGCAGTTTGTGGCTCCAATTTCAGTGACTTGTTATACGAGGATAAATAAAGATGGATAGAAGAAACGAAGACTACGAGCTAGCTGCAAAAATTGTTGACGAAGTGCTAAATAAGTCAAGCTTGCATAGACTACCTCACGAAGACGGGACATCTCCAACCTACTGCCTTGGGCTAGAGGAAGGAGGAACTCTGCCATATATTGCGGAGCTGTTAGCTAAACACAGGCTTGGCGTATAACGCTTTAATTAAAAGGCTGCGCTTTTCGCAGTCCGTTTTGAACTACTTGTTAGCTGTGGAGGCTACGATGAAAAAACCAACGATTGATGATTTGAAAAAAGAGCTTGAAGCTGCAAGCAAGCGGATAGAAATTCAAGAACGGTATTTAACTGAAGCGGACACTGTGCGCCGACTTATTGTTGCAGCGGGGCTGATTGATGAGGATAAGTTTCGACAAGCAGAGGAACTTATAAGTAAGGACAGCTAACAGAGAGATCGGAGGCGCGTAGCGACCTCTGCATCGAGGCGTTATAGACCCGCAACAATACGGAGTGAAAGGCAATATGAGGATAGGACAAGGCATAGCTCGTGCTGCGCTTGTGGCCGGGGCTACAGTGCTTGAGATTTTTGACAAGCCAGCGGCGGGTTTGTGGGCCGTTATTGTTGTATGGGTTTTCCTAGCAGACTGGCACCTAAAAGAGATAGGCAAAGATGACTAACCCAACACACATAACAGCAGACACCCTGCCCGGCATTATCGACAACCTGAAAGCGGCTTGTGAGTCAGACAAAGATTACCAGTCGTCAATAACGCTGTTCGATAACTCACTGAAAGCCCGCCAGAGGGCGCTGGCTAACTGTTGGTACAAAGATATAGCCGATAGCGAGGGTTATACATCAGGCTACGCAGAGGCGCTTTGCAAATATCATTACGGGTTCCGCATCAGGTGTGAGAATGACCCGGATTTAGAGCGCATTATTCGCAGTATGCTTGACGGCAGGGCCTACGATGCAAAGCTTAAAATAATAGAGGTGTATCGTGAGTTCTTCCCAATACTGAGAAGCAAAGACGGAATGTCCACAGAGCAGCAAGGCCGATACCTATTCGAGATACAGCGCGGTATGGGTGCAGAGGGAATATTCCTATCAACACCTAAAGAGCGATCACTATTGAGTTACCCGGAGGCAGGATAATGGCTAAGAAAACAAAAATAAGGCAGTCAGCTAGAAACGAGGCTTGTTCGCTTCGCGTATCGCCACAGTGCCAAGATGGCGAGACAGTTGTTTTCTGCCATCTAAACAGCCCGAACAAAGGCATGGGCATCAAAAGCCCTGATATTTTCGGCGTGTACGGCTGCTACTGGTGTCATCAACAACTTGACTCAGGCAATGTAAATTACAGCGACAAACTAAGGGCGCTGATGGAAACACAATACAAGCTGGTCGAAAAAGGGCTTATTAGTTATGGGTAAGAATGTTGTTATCGGGTGTGACCCAGACTCAAAAGCTCATGGCGTGGCTGTTTACATGGATGGGAGGTTGATAGAGCTACGCAGCTTTGAGCTGCTAGAGCTACAGCAATACATCGAGCAGGACTGTTGTGGTTCTAACAGTATAGAGCTGCATATCGAAAATGTTTGCGGGGTAAGTGCGGCATTCAACGCAAGGGATAGGAAAACAAATCTCAATGTGAAGTTAAAAATTGCGCAGCATATTGGAATGTGCAAGCAAGCCCAGGTTGAAGTTGAAAGAATGGCTGAGGCTAACGGCGTGAAAGTAGTTAAGCACAAAATATCTAAGATGTGGAAAAAAGACAAAGCGCAATTTGAGAAGGTAACAGGCTGGAGTGGGCATAGTAATGAAGACACGCGCAGTGCAAGCTGGTTTGGCTATCTAGGCTGTAAATAAATATAAATTAGCGCTTGCATTAGCGCACATAATATAGTATACTGGTTTCACCAGCTAAGGGAAGCTGGCTTTTATTAAACCGGAGAAAGCTATGATTTATGCACAAGTTGGAACAATGCGGAAGGCAGGGTTAGCCGCGAAGTGGGGAAGGTTGAAAGGAGGTGCGCCAGCCATGTTTGTTAGGAACCCGGCTAGCGACCTAAAACACCAGCGGGAAAAGTGGTGGCATTTTGACGAGGCCATGCAAAAGTTAATGACCGCCGAGGGAGTGGTCAAAGGGTTTGATTCTGCGACGTTGTTGGGGGGTATTTTTAGCATTAAAGCATGAATGATTGCGATTATTGCAGAGACAGCGACGGCGACCTATATAGTTGCCCGAACTGTCACGGCGAAGGATTTAATATAATGACACCAAAAACAAACGCACAACTACAAAAGACCCGCGACGATAAGCAGCGGGCAATGGGGCGCACTGGGCGCAAGGTCTGGGCGACACCAGAGGAACACGCGCATATTAATCAATGCCTGGCCAAGTACCGAAAAAAGCAGGAAAGGCTAGCAAGGAAAGCACAATGACTGACATAACCGGAACATGGGCCACCATCCCCGACTGCCCTAAGTACGAGTGCCTTTACGATCAGTCGAAGGGTACAAAGGTGCGGTTTAAAAAGACGGGGCCCGCTATACGCAACGGGATTAGCCGAAACGGCAGAAAGGCTGGCAAGTATTTAGAGGTTGGGCATGATGGGATGTTGGCTATAAAAAATCACCCAAACATGATGGCTTGTAGATGGACACCGCAAGAGTTGTGGGAGCACACATTTAAAAGCAAGCGCCTAATCACACCGGCAGAGCGCAAAGAAATCAGAATGCGCGAGGCGGCAGAGAGAAGGGCAGCAAATCAACTAAACAGGGATATGATAAGTGAGTGAAATAATGAAGATCAGGCTGCTGTCTGATTCAGCGACAGTACCAAGCAGGGCGACCAAGGGCAGCGCTGGTTATGACCTGAGTTGTGACAAGGGTTTTATCCTACAGCCCAATGAGCGGCGACTGATCGGCACTGGGTTGGCTATAACGCTGCCTGTAGGGTCGTGGGGCGAAGTAAGGTCACGATCAGGGTTGGCGTCAAAGTACGGCATCGACGTTCAGGCAGGGACGATAGACCAGGATTATATCGGGGAGTTAATGGTGCTGCTGGTTAACAACGGCAATAGGCCGCTACGGTGTGAAACCGGCGACAGGATTGCACAGCTAGTCGTCCAAAAATGCATGAAGCCAAATATTATGGTAGTGCCGTCGCTGGATAAAACAGACCGTGGCGATGGTGGCTTTGGGCACACTGGGAAATAACGCTTTAGCTAAATCGCGCAGCGTAGCGGAGTCGAATTTCAGCGCGTTGTTAGGCGCATTACGGAGTAATGAGAATGGGCATAAATAGATATAAAAAAGACCACAATATAGATGGGTGGCATGTAGTGGACACTGAGCGCGGAGGGATATTGCACGCCGATGATATTGTTAAACGCTTAAACGAATATGAGGCTCTTTTGGCTGAGGCCGATGAGTACTTAAGCATCAATGAATTAACAAGCATTGGCAGTGGAAGCATTCTTCATCAGAAGTTTATAGCGATAACAGGCAAATACTAACGCCTAACAGCACAGGCAAGCTAGCTGCAATCAACAGGGCAACCCCAATGAACCCAACACTTAAATACAGATGCGGAGAGTGCGGCGACTCGCACAACGACCACGACGAAGCACTCGAGTGCTGCCCTCCACAAATAAACGAAGTGTATCTGTGTGGGCACTGCCATGAAGACTACGGCCACGACGAAGACGCCGCCGAAAATTGCTGCGATGACGTTGACCCGGACGCCCTACCAATAGTAAGCCAACAAGAACTCGAAGCTGCAGGCCAAATGAGGCTCTGCGCATAACGCTTTAGGTAAAGCGCCGAGGTACGAGGTCGATTTTGACCGACTTGTTATATTTTGGAGGTTGGTATGAAATTTGAAGATAGCACTGGATGGATTTGGTTTTTTGTTGACGAGTATGGCGATGTAGGCACTGAATTTTTTTGGCTTGAAGAAAAGGAAGGTGAAATGCCGTACCAAATGGAAAAGGCTAGTTGGGATACTGAGAATAAAAGCTCTATACCAACAAGGGCAAGAATAGCGGAATTAAAGATATAACCGCGGATTTAACCGGAGAGGAATGGAGCAATGAGTGAAACGAATAGCGGAATGACGAATCCGGTTGAAACCTTTGTTAGGGTGCCGTGGCCTGAGGATAAATTGCCCTTGAAATTGAAAAACCCTAAGTGCCCGATTTGTGGCGGGGCATTATTTATTACTGGGGTTAACGCTTGTGAGCAGGAGGATAACGGCGACTGGATAGCAAGCGAGATTGACATTGATTGCGAAAACGAGCCGGACATTGACAGTGACGAATGGGAAGACTGGCACAAGTGGCACTACAGCATGCCATATGTGGATTGGCTGCCGATAGACCGGCAGATTTTGAAAATGGTGCAGAGGACGTTTTACTTTGCACCCTAACCTTTACTTAACCGGTGCAGCTTTGCTGCATCCGCGTTTAAGTTGTTGTTATGTTTCGATTGTACAGATTCTAAGCTGTGAACTTATTTCACTTTATTTGTGTTATTTGCTTGACTATGTGAACTTAGTGCACTATAATTAGTTTCAAGAGTTAGGGAATGGCCCTAACAAAACGGAGCTAAGACAATGATTAAATCAGTAGACGAACTAAAAGCAGGCGACATTCTTAAAAACACTAATCATGGTTTTGAGATTGAAATTAAAGAGATTGGTAAAAAGAACACCCGCTACATCAACTTAGAGACTGGTGAGAAAGTAAAAAGCTTCACTACAAAATTCAACTTCATGCTACGCGAAGGAGTGTTTGTTAAGTGAACGCAAAACAGACCAGATTAGCCCGACAAATGCTGGGCTTAAACCAAACCGAGTTTGCTGCACTGCTTGGCTGGACAAGCAAAAGAAACATAGTGAATTTAGAGCGCGGCGATAAAGAAGTAATGACACAAACAGCTTTAGCAATTGAATGCTTACTAAGAAGAAATAACAAATTTGGAGAGTTTGAGATGATTAATAAAATGCAGCCAGTTTTGGATTTTATATTAACTGAGATTAAGCGCGTTAATGGAAGCCGATCCGACAATACCACCATTTCTCAAGACGAAACAAATCAAGAGCTGGTTGATATTTTTCACGATACTGCAAATAAGTTTACTGATATTGACTTTGAATTAACTGACAGCGAGGACGATCTAATAGAGCTTTTTGGCTACAAGGGCTATTGCTCTATTCGTGAAGCTGAAAGCGGTGCGTATTAGAAACATAACCGATAGCTTAACGGCTGGCGCTTTTGCCAGTCCGATTTACAGCGCCTTGTTAGGCGCGGGAGAGACTAGATGCCAGTTACAGATTACAGCGATGCCGATTTAGTTAAGCGAGCGGTAAGAAACGCAAAACCAAACATAAACGGAACCGCACCTCGATGGGTTGCCGTAATGGATACTTTCGGCCTTGGCAGAACATACGCATACGAATTATGCCGGTTGCATGACTTGAATCCAGACGACCCGATTGAGGGCGCACGTTGTATTTCCTGCAACCCTTAGCGCCTAACCCCATAAACACGCGGAAACGAAACAAGCGAAGCGGCGTGTAGTGAATCGCCGTGATTTTACATTGTTATATTTTGGAGATTTTACGATGAGTGAGTTACAAACGGTAGCGGCAAGGCTCTGCAAACAATTGAGATGTTAATTAAGGCGATGAAGGTGAGAGATAATGATTAAATCAAAACGCGGCGTATCAATCGACAACTGTCGGCCCGAGATACTTATAGCCTTGATCTCAGTTGACCCTATCTATGCCAAGCATGGTGTAGATACTGTGGTCACGTCCGGGTCAGAGCCTTACAAGCACAGTGCTTTGCGCTCGGCACACTATAGGGGTGACGCTGTGGACTTGAGAATCAAAAACGTAGAGGTCGATAAAAGGGCGCGGGTATTCCAAGCAATCAAGCGCAAGTTAGGCCCGGATTTTGTTGTTCTGCACGAGGGTAAGGGTAAGGCGTGGGAGCATATTCACATTCATTGGTCGCCTATATTCCACAGCTAGCATAAGCTCTGGTTAGTGGTATAATGCAAAGCCTATGCGTCGCAAGGGCGCTCAAACAAGATGGCCGGAATGGCATTAAGGGCAGCGATGAGTGACGACGACCAGGGTATATCTATGCTAAGAGATGAGATGTCTCAGATTAAGAGCTGGATAAAGGCGACAGATGCAACAATTAAAGGTTTTCTGTCACGACTGGTCGATGCGGAGGAGCGGGTAGCTCGCGCAGAGGAGCGAGGCGCGGCAGCCGAAGAGAAGACAGCGACCCGTATGGCTTGGCTGATTATGCTATTTATAACGAGCTTAGGCGGTCTTGTTGTGATGATGTTGGATGTTTCGGCAAGATCTGATGAAAAGATCAACGCTATCGAAGATAAAACGATGGAGGTATTAATTGCCGTTCACGGTAGCAGCGTACTAATGCAACAACATCTCATTACCGCCGGTAATGTTAAAAAGGAGATCTATCACGCTGTTGAGGCTGTAGAAAAGTCATTGCAAACATCAATAGAAAGAACCCTCAACGCTGTAAAAGACAATAGATCCGCGATACTTAATCACGAAAGGGCGGAAAGGTAATGGCATTCCTGACGACGCTCGATGAATTTGATTACAAGCCTTTAAACAACGGGCTTGTCGAGAATCAGGGTAAGCTGGTCTGGCAAGACCCCGTTACACACGCAGTCTACACAGTTCCCGATGGGTTCCCGTCTAATTTAATGTCGTACCCTTGGTGGTCTGGCTGGCTATTCAATAAATTAGACAATACTGGCCGCGCTTCAATGCTGCATGACTATCTAGTCGATAAGACAATCGGTAATAGCATGTGGCGCGATGATCAGTACAGGGCAGCTCTAAAAGCTGACGGTGTTAACAAATTTAAGCGAGGGATTGCTTATACCGGCCTCCGTATTGTTTCTGGCCCCAGTGGGATTAAAATCAGATGAATAAAATCATAGCGGCATTGCTAATCTCTGTGCTTTCCGGTTGCGCTGAATACCAAATAATCGCAGCCGAGAAGGGCGCACAGGCAGCGGACGACTCACTAAGAGCTGCACGGTGGGGTCATTGCTCCGCAGCATCAGCGGCATCGCTAGAACGCAAGTACCAACTGTACAGCAACCCAAACGGCCCCTTAGCTACGGCCTGGCGGGAGCTGTGCTACAACTCAGACGAAGTTATCGAGGATTAGATCATGGACAACAAATTTATTCTTAAATCAAAAACCATTCTGGGCGCTATTTTAACTTTCGCTATTGCGATTCTTCCGCAATTTGGCGTGAGCTTTACCGGAGAAGATGCGGCTCTTATTTCCGCAGGTATTGACCAGTTGGCTATTTTAGCGACCACAGCCTTAACCGTTTACGGGCGGTTTGCTGCTAAAACCACAGTGTCGGCACTATAAATATTAACACACTCTGTTATTGAGGAAACTAAGATGAAAAAGTATTTATTAATTGCACTGTTAGCCTTCAGCCCCTTCACCTTTGCAGAATTTGACCGCACAGACCCTGCCGATTTGCTTGCCCTAAAATCAGAAGTGGCGAACGACCCTATTGCCATGGGATATGTGCTGACAGGTTCGACACCCAAAATACTGAGCCAGCTTAATACGGGCAGTCTCAATGTGGGCGGGGAAACAACCGGCGAAGCGTTCACCGCTGGCTTGTTGCTAGAAGTTATTGATTCGGACGATATTACTATTGGCAATAAGTTTAGTGAAGGTAATGCTCGCTGGCTAGATTATCTAATGAGTTCCGCCAGTGCTAATCAAAATTTCGCTTTCTTTGAAGCGCGTGTGAGGGCTATCTTTGATTTCAACCCAACACCCCAAACCATTATCAACCTTGATGCCGCTACTCGGTTAATATCAAGGGCAGAAGTTTTATTCGGTGTTGATGTAACTATCAGTAAGGCGGACTGGCTAGCAGCGAGGGATAGCTAATGGCTAGGGGGTTTACACGCTACTTAACCAGCTTCACTGTGCAGGCCAGCGCAGCTATTACTGCGGACGCTGATAGCGCAGGTACGCAAACTGCATTTGATACAGCCGTCTCCGGTAATGCTGATGGTTGTGACAGTGCTTTAATTGAGATTGATGTAACATCCGCACCGGCCACCGCTGCAAGGTGTAAAGTTTACATCGTGCCAGAGGAGTTCGACGGTGCTGGCGATGCTGCACAGAAATACGCGGGATCTATTGCGATTGCAACGACTGCTGACAAATACAGTTTAGAAATTGACGGATTACCAGAAGCGGGCAAGATAGTAATACACGCCGTTGACTATGGCTTTACCGCCAGCGCTGCCATGAAGCCCTCGTATATCGCGGACGCTTAATAATGGGTATTTTAATACCTAAAAGGCGAAGGATTTGGAAAGAGAAGCCCTTAGAGGGCGCTAGATTTCCTAGCTTTGTAGCGTCAGGATTTTTAATCGACGAACGATCTGGCGACCCCTTCGATCATGGAGCGCAGAGTGAAGGCGGGGCGCTTGGCACCTTTTCTTGGTTTGAAAAAGCGGGCGTTCCCGCAGTTAGCGCGACCGTTAGAGATCAATTGTGCTTATCCGGGGCAAGAAGCGCAACCACTCATGCACTGGTTATCGATTTTACCGTAGAAGACCACGATCTTAACAACTACACAGGGTATCTATCTGGGGGGCTTCGCACCGGCACTGTTACTGGTAATGCCACTGATGAAACCATTACGCTGGGGCCATTTGGCAGTGGTGATTACAGATATGTTAAAGATATATTTGGCCCAGGTGAATACACGCTCGTACTGTGGTTTGATGGACAGGATTACCAGTTTTCAGTTAATGGCAGTAAATTAGCTGCATTTGATGGTGCCGGTGGTGGAATAACTTATCTTGTAGATACGACTATTTCGGGGTCTGGTAAGGGCTACTCAGGAAGCCGCAGGGTATTCTATAAAAGTATTTATATAATAGATCAACCAGTTGATGATGATTTTGCAGTTTCATTATCCGAAAACCCCTACCAAATACTAAAGCCCCGCCGCAAGTTCTGGGTAGTGCCTAGTGCAACAGACACCACGGCCCCTATACTATCCTCACCCACAGGCACAAAGACCGGCAGCACTACAGCAGACGGCACAGTATCAACAGACGAAGCCAATGGCACGTTATACTATCTAGCGTCAGAGAACGCGACAGAGACAGCGGCAACGATTAAGGCGGGTAGTAGTCAGGCGGTAACAGCAACGGGTGTGCAGAACGTATCATTCACAGGCTTAACGCCATCGACATTGTATTATGCGCACTACGTTCATGATGACGCAGCTATCAACGAATCAAATGTACAAACGAGCGCAAGCTTTACGACAGATGCCGCCTCGAGTGTAATCGCCATATTTAGACGACGAATTGAAGGGCAAGGTAATGCTTTTAGGTAAATACAACCAAGAGAAAACAGTAAGGTTTCGCCTCTTTCAAGTAGATGGTGTTGATTTTGAGTCAGCCGCTACATTTGCCGCTGGTGATGTGAAGATCATGAAAGATGAGGGAGTGGAGGCTAACACCACCAATCTGCCCACAGATGAGGGCCAAGGCTATTCACTTGTCTTAACCGCCACAGAAATGAGCGCGGCTCGAATAGAGATTTATATTGTCGATCAAACAGCTACAAAAGTGTGGCTCGATACCGGGTTGTCTATTGAGACCTACGGCAACGCCAGCGCAGAACACGCCTTCGACTTAGACACAGCAAGTACAGCCCAAACAGCCGATCACACAGCAGGCATTGCAGATATACCGACCGTGGCAGAATTCAATGCGAGAACATTGGCCGCAGCGGATTACTTCGATCCAGCTACTGACACAGTTGCAGCTGTTACAACAGTTGCGAGCGTAAGCGGTTCGGTCGGTAGTGTAACTGGTAGCGTGGGAAGCGTAACGGGGGCCGTGGGCAGTGTTACAGCGCAAGTCTCGGCAGACGTAACCGCTATCAGCGGCGACTCGACGGCGGCTGATAATTTAGAGCTTCAATACGATGGAACAGGACTTGTAGGTGATACATACCCGGCCACACAAACACAGGTCGGCCAGTTATCAACAGGATCGGCGTCAATAAGTAAAGCGGCATCTACAGCAGTTATTACAGCAGGTGCAGAGACCAACACTTACACAAGCACAAAATCGCGTGATGGTGTTTACCACGAAATTGCAGACGCGGCTGGGGTTATTGACTTTTATTATGAATTCGATATTGGAGGCAATGGCGTAGGCGCTGATGTGCAGTTTTTTGGCAGAATGACAGGGGTAAATGACAACCTAGATATCTTTGCTTACGATTGGGCTAATACAACATGGGATCAGGTTGGCACTACAGAAGGCGAAAATACGACAACAGATTGGGCTGGGTTCGTAAGTTTAGACGTATCGCATACTGGCACAGGTGCAAATGCGGGTAAAGTTCGCGTTAGAGCTTACAAAGCGTCAGGCTTAACGTCGGCTGTATTGTATATGGATCAAATCTATATCAGTTACGCTGTAGTTGCTGAATCAGTTGGCTACGCTCAAGGCCGGGTGTGGATAAACACCGACGCAGCAAACACGAATACAAACCTATACCGTGATGGCACAGCAGATAATCCAGTGAGCACCTTAACTGCGGCTAAGACGATTGCGGATAGCTTAGGAATAAAAGACTTCCACGTTACCTCAAACTCGACGATAACATTGCTGGCCGATCTTAACGGCTACAATGTCTATGGTGTTGGGTACGCACTAAACACAGCAGGCTATGACCTTGCAGGCACACATATATTACATTCAAGCCCTATCAACGGGACTGTAACAACAGCAGGAAGCTCTGATCACTGGGACGCGCTAGATTCGATTATAGATACAGTAACAGCCGACGACGCGCATCTTACGAATTGCATATTTATCGGTACTTACACTTTTGGCACCAGCGCCATTGTTACGCCAGAAGTCAATATGAACCACTGTAAGTCGGGCATCGCAGGAGCATCAGCCCCAGTATTCACAAAAACACCAGGCGCTACCCTCACATGGTCGGTGCGAGATTGGAAGGGAGGCATGACTATCAACGGTCTGGAAGCTGGCGATACTGTTACTATCGGTGGTGGCGAGCTAGGCACAATCACGCTTAACGGTGCAGATGCGAGTGTTGAGGTAAGGGGTATTGCTAAAGCAGTAACCAACAATCTCACAGGGTCGCCTACAGTAAACCTCGATGGTGTTGTTATAGCCTCGGATGTGGCTAGCATATCCTCTGAGATAGGCACGGCAGGCGCAAACTTAACCGATCTAGGCGGCATGTCCTCAACAATGAGGTCGCAGGTCAACACAGAGGCCGATACAGCCCTCACAGACTACGACGGGCCTACCAACACAGAGTTCGAGGCTAGAACCCCGACAGCGGCGCAATTAGCCTACATTGTGGCCAACGCAGCAACAGGGATGCCCGTCACATTCACTACTAGCGGCGGGTCGACTACAGCAGCGGTTTTAAATAACGTTGATGGCGCTGCGGCGAGTGCCACAGATGATCAATATAATGGAAGGTTGCTTGTATTCACTGACGGGACTCTGAAAGGGTGTGTAACAGATATAACCGATTATGTCGGGTCTACTACTACCGCAACCATCACAGCTATCCCGTTCGCGCCAGAATCCACTCATAACGCGAGACTGTTATAATGGCGGTATCTGGTTCTCAAAAGACGCGAATAGGGGGGCAGGTTTCTGGTGTTGGCAAGGCTCAATCGTTTGCTGCTAAATCCCCAGGGTCAATAACTGAGACTATATTAGATTATGGTCGAGGGTTTATGAGAGCTATGAGCAGAGGTATTAAGCGATGATTGTCGCAAAGAAGAACGAAGCGTATTATCTAACATTCCCAGCTATCGACTCTACAACACCGGCAAGCTACAAAACAGGCTTAAGCCCAGTTGATACGGCGTACTATAAGGATGGGGCAGGAGCATGGACAAGCCTTTCAATAACTGACACAGCGACGGAAATAGGGTCAACAGGTGTCTACGAAATAGATCTGACAGCGACAGAACTCAACCACGATAGAGTAATTATAAAATTCTCAGTTAGTGGCATGGCGGATGACGCATATCAGTTTGATCTACAAACAAAGTTAGTCGACGACCTAAACGACGTGGCGGCCACGGATATAGTTTCAGGTGGGCCAATAGATACAACAAGCGGCGCGGTTGATACGGTGACGACTAACACCGACATGAGGGGGACTGACTCAGCCGCCACAGCCTCTGCACTGGCTACAGCCCAAAACGATCTTGATACTATAACGGGTGCAGATGGGGTGACGTTAGCGACAACTCAAGCACTGTACGCTCCCAACAAGACCGCCCCCGATAACGCGGGTATAGCTGGCATACAAGCCGACTTAGATAACGCGACAGATGGGCTAGGGGCGTTGAAAACTCTTATTGACGCTATACAAGTGGACGTTGATTCTATGGGGATCACTAAAAACGTCGCGTTCAGCAACTTCGAATTCCCAATGGTGTTAACGTCTGACCACTACACAGCAGCTACAAGCAAGACAGTTACAGGTGAGCGGTCAATAGATGGAGGGGCTTTTGCATCGGTTAGCGGAACAATTGCTGAGGTTGGGTCAGGTGTTTATCAATGCGACCTATTAGCTGCCGACACAAATGGCGATGTCATAACCTACAAGTTTTCAGCTACGGATTGTGATGACACCATCATTACGATAACGACGCGAGCATAAAATGCTATTAAGGTGGGGGAGGAGAGGTGTATTTGTTGCGGCATTAGCTGTGACGCATATAACACCAGCCCCCTCGACATCAACCTATGTTAACAAGGCAGCCTATAGGTATAGCGTAGCAATAGAGTCGCGCCATGTTACTCCAGCTAATACCACAGCGACATACATAAACAGGGTTGAATATCGGCCCACTTTAAAACCAAAACATATTACTCCAAGCGCGGACGCATCCAGTTATATACAACGGATAGCGGTAATACCAGGAGTAACAATAGAATATCGCCACATAACACCAGTCAACACCCCCGTTGTTGATGTGGATACAGGTGGGGGCGGATCAAGATTAGCCCTTCTACTAAGGGAAGACCAAGAGATTATTGATATAATCACAGCTATAGGGCCATTACTGGTGAATACATGAGCGATAAACCAATATACAGAACATTTGACACGGTCGATGCAATGAAGCGCGTTGACCCTAAACCTGTTGTTTACCCTACTTACAAACTAGGCAATGGCAAGGCTGAGTATATGAAGTCTCGGATAGGAGAGGATGCAAGGTTTGTCAAAAGAAAATAAGGCTGGAAGGCCAACAAAATACAAAGAAGAGTACAGTGAGCAGGTAGAAAAATTATGTAGACTAGGCTCTACTGACGAAGATATTGCTGATTTTTTTAATGTGTCGGTGGCAACTATTGGCAATTGGAAAAATGATTATTCTGGTTTTTTAGAGGCCATAAAAAGAGGTAAGGTTGTCGCGGATGCAGAGGTGGCGGACAGGCTGTACAAGAGGGCGACTGGCTATAGCCATCCCGATGTGCATGTGAGTAATTTTCAGGGCGAGGTAACATTAACGCCAATCAAGAAGAATTACCCGCCTGATACTACAGCGGCTATCTTTTGGTTGAAAAATCGCCAGAAAGAGTATTGGCGTGATAAGCAGCATGTGGAGCAGTCTGGCAGCGTCAGTGTGGCTATTGCGGATATTCTTGGGGAGATAGACGGCACAAGCAAAGGCCTGCCAGTTGACGAATGAGGATAAACTAAAGACCCGGCTAGGCGACCAAGTGTGGAGGCTTAACAACCTTTACTGGATTGTGGATAAGTCAGGCCAAAAGATTAAATTCAAGATGAACAAGCAGCAGCAGGCCTTGTTTAACGGCATGTGGTATTTAAACTTAATCCTCAAAGCGCGGCAGTTGGGAATGACGACGTTTATTCTCATTTTCATGCTGGATAGATGTCTGTTTAACTCAGACACAAAAGCCGGAGTTATCGCTCACAATAGAGAGGACGCGCAGAAATTCTTCCGGGAAAAACTAAAATACGCTTACGACAACCTGCCTGAATGGTTGAGAGCAGAAAGGCCAGCGAAAAATGACAGGTCAGGAGAGTTGGTATTCGAGAACGGCAGCTCGGTGACCGTTGGCACATCAATGCGGTCATCATCGCTGCAATACCTGCATATCAGTGAGTTCGGCAAAGTCTGCGCAAAGTACCCAGACAAGGCCAGGGAGATAGTCACCGGCGCACTCAACGCGGTAGAGGCAGGCCAGTTTGTGTTCATTGAAAGCACAGCAGAGGGGCAGCAGGGCTATTTCTACGACTATTGCACCGAGGCTGAAAGGGCGGCGATAGAGAAGCGCAAGCTAACAAAACTCGATTACAAGTTGTTCTTCTTCCCGTGGTGGGAGAATGAGGGTTACAGGCTAGAGGGTGATGTAATCCACACGCAGGAAACCACCGAGTATTTTGACGACCTATCGCATAAAGACGGCATCCACCTCGATAGAGAACAAAAAAACTGGTACATCAAGAAGCTATCGACGCAAAAAGACGATATGAAGCGGGAATACCCGTCAACCATCAGAGAGGCGTTCGAGCAGTCGATACAAGGCGCGTACTACGCTAAAGAAATGGCGTCAGTGCGGAATGATGGCAGGCTCCGCAAGCTCCCCTACGAGCCATCACTACCCGTCTATGTGTTTTTTGACTTGGGCCGCAATGACTATACTTCTATGTGGTTTATGCAGGATTACCGGGGGCAGTATAGGTTTATCCGCTATTACGAGAACAGCGGCGAGTCGATACAGTTCTACATCAAGAAGATGCAGGAGTACCAGTACGTCTATGACACGCTGTACTTGCCGCATGATGCTAATGTCACTGATCTCAGCCGTGCTGATAACAAATCACGGGCCGATATCGTCCGAGGTATGGGGATGAAAGTGGAGGTGGTATCAAGAGTACCGTACAAAGCAGAGGCAATACAAGCCGTCAGGGATGTGCTGCCTAAGTGCTATTTTGACGAAGAAAACGCAGCAGGCGGTGTGGCTAGCCTAGATGGGTTCAAAAAAGAGTGGAACGACAAGTTAGGCGTGTGGCGTGATGAGCCTGTAAGGAATGACGCAAAGCACGGAGCTGACGCATTTGAACAGTTTGCGCGAGGGTACACAGCAAGAATGGATCATCAAGGCAGTTTTGAGGCAGAGGATTACGCATGATTGAGGTCGATATAACACTGGACGATATGAAAGAGGCCGTGCATAACGATCAGGTGTGCAGGCATTTTGGCGCAGCTATCTCAAAAGCCTACCCTGGGCGCAAGTGGCTTGTTGAGGTGTTGGATAGAGGCTACCTCTGCTACATCAAGATTCCCACTATCTCTATGGAGTACGGTATCGCGGTGAAGTTAAGTAAAACCCTGAGAAGTGATACAATCAACTGCGTAAGATCGGCAGGAGAGCTGCTAGAGCGATTCAAGCTAACACGCGGCCAGACTGATAACGCCGATGTATTCCAGCTACCATCGAACTACAAAGGCGTAATAGGCGCAGAGAAGGGCGAAATCTAATGGATGACAAACACCCCGGCGAAGTAGAAGACGCTATAGCGCCAGAAGGCGTCAATAATGAGATTGACGAGGGGGCGGTCTGGGTGCAGCGAGCGTCAGAGGCATACGCGGCGTCTACTGATTATATGGAATCGTCTGTTCTCAACCAGTGGGACACGAACATTGATAACTTCCGCAGTCGGTCAGCTACAAAGAACGGCGGCACTGGCTCTAAGATATTCAGGCCCAAGACGCGATCAGCTATCAGATCACACGAGGCGGCACTAGCTACGGCGCTATTCTCAAGCAACGACCTAGTATCAGTAGACCCGGCAGATCAAAATAACGAAGTGCAGGCACTCAGCGCCAAACTCAACAAAGCACTGATACAGCACAGGCTAGAAAAAACGATCCCTTGGTTTATGACTGTGATTGGCGGCTATCAAGACACCCTGAATTACGGCGTGGTGGTCAGCAAAACCTACTGGAAGCATGAAGAAGAAGAGTCTAGCGACTTTGCAGTGGCTTATGATGAGCAAGGCGAGCCATTGCGTGATAAAGAAGGCTTTGTACTTGGACAGCGAGCAGCACCAGAGGTAACGGTCGATGAGCCTGTTATTGACCTGCTAGCCCCTGAAAACTTCCGTTTTGATCCGAATGCAGACTGGCGCAACCCGATCAGTGACAGCCCTTATCTTATCGAGCAAATCCCCATGTACGCAGGCGATGTTATTGATCGTATGCAGAAAGAGGGCGACGATAAGACGGGCGAACCGGAGTGGTACGGCTACACGTTATCGCAGATTTTAAAAGCCGGTGGCGATACGACAGAGAATAAACAAACCAGGCTGGCCAGAGAGGGCGACCGAGAAGACCCTACTGATGTGTCTCAATACAACGAATTCACTCCTGTATGGGTGCATTTCAATATATATCGGCAAGAAGGCGTCGATATGGCGTACTACACGCTGGGCACGACGTTGTTATTGAGTGAGCCTGTACCGCTGACTGACATTTATAAGCATGGCCGCGAGGTTTACACCCTGGGTGTTTCGACCATTGAAGCGCACCGAAACTACCCGTCGGCCCTGAACGAACTGGGTAGCAACACGCAGAATGAGATAAACACGCTAGCCGACCAACGATACGACAATGTTCGCCTAGTGTTGAATAAACGCTATTTCATTAAGCGACAGGGTAATGTTGATCTGCCGGCCCTGGCTAATAACCGGCCCGGTGGTGGTGTGTTTGTCGATGACCCTAACGGCGACGTGAAAGTCGTTGATACCCCGGACGTGACAAGCTCAAGCTATGCAGAGCAAGACCGGCTCAATCAGGATATGGATGAACTGATGGGCACGTTCTCTACGTCAACAGTGCAATCTAACCGGGCGATGAATGAAACAGTCGGCGGTATGAACCTGATGGCCACAGGTGCCAATGCGTCCCAAGAGTACATCATGCGCACGTTCATTGAGACATGGGTCGAACCTGTACTTCGCACACTTGGTAAGCTAGAGCAGTATTTTGAGACAGACGAAACGATTGTCGCTTTAGCAGCAAGCAAGGCCGGAATACCAGCAGAGGCAGCCAAAGACCCAGAGTTAATGGATAAATTGATCGAGCAGGACTTAAACATCACTGTAAACGTCGGGCTAGGCAACACTAACCCGCAGCAGAAGATGCAGAAGTTAATGATGGCGGTCAACACAACAGCAGGAATGCCCGAAATGGCCGCCAAGACTGACTGGCCGGCAGTGGTTAAAGAGATATGGGCGTTTGCTGGCTATGGTGATGGCGACCGCTTTGTAGCGAAAGAGGAGGAAGGAGGTCAGCCGCAAGAGCAAGCCCCACCTCCCGAGGTGCAAGCCAAGCAGATGGAGCTACAAGCCAAAGCACAAGAGGCTGATCTAGGACGACAGCACGAAATGGCTATGCTTCAACTGCGATTACAGCAAGAAGGCGAGCAGTCCATCACTGAAATGAATACCCGCCGAGAGCTAGAGCTAATCAAGCTGTCAGAGGCCAAGGGTATTAAGTTGGAGGAGTTGAGGGCTAAAGTGAATATCGAGAGCAGCAAGGACAAGACTAAGCGGGAGACTGAGGCATTGAAAGCCAGCCTTGTATCGAGAGAGTTTGGCATCAAGATGGCGACTGGTAGCGGAATATGAGCGACTTCACCGACTACGACATAGCCCTATTCGCCCAGGCTGACCTCGGAGAGCAAGCAAGAGACTTCCTGAAAACCGATATAGGCCGGTACTTAACAGGGTGCGCAGAGCAGCAGATCAATGATTGCAGCCGCGAATTGCTCAAAGTTTTGCCTAGTAACACAGATAAGATACAATTGCTACAGAACAAAGCCCTGACAGCGAGTAACTTCATTGTATGGGTACAAGAGGCTATTGATATGGGCGATGCCGCCCTTCAACAGGTGCAACAAACCGAGGGTTAAAAAATGTCCGAAGAATTACAAGAAGCGATTGAAGTCGAAGAATCCGAACTATCGGCGGAGTTAGATGGCGAAGAGTTATCAACAGAGGATAAGCCCCCGGCATTATCACCTCGAGAAGCTGCTATCGAAGCAATGGCTGCGGCCAAGTCTGAGCAGTCTCCGGGCACTATTGTTGATGCACTAGGCAATGAGGTTGATGAAAACCTTGACGATGAAGACTACGACAATCTTGACCCAGAGATTAAAGCGCCAGAGCCAGAGTCGCCAGTATTCCTGAACGATGATGGCAAGTACGCGATGAAGCTGGCAGTCAACGGCTCAGAAGTCGTGCGCTCGTTAGATGAGATCGTCGCAGAATCACAGAAACAGATATCCGCCGACCAAAGACTGCAAGACGCAGCAGAGCAGCGGAAACAGATTGAAGTAAGAGAGGCCGAGTTATTGCAGCGAGAGAACGCTGTCAATGAAGCCTCCTTACAACAAAACAACCAGCTATCCAGCCAGGACGTTGGGGAAGATGCTCGTAGCGAAGCTAGGAGTTTTGTAGAAGGTGTTTATGAAGGCGACACCGAGGCTGCTATTGAGCAATTAGCAAAGATTATACAAGGGCGGCAACTGCCTACCCAAGTTGATGCTAATGCGATTGGTCAGCAAGCAGCAAAAGACGCCATCGCCACAATTGAAGCTATGAACGCAGAGAAGGCGTATACAGGCTCACTTGAGGACGGAGTAGCATGGCTTGAGGAAAATCACCCAGACGTAAGGCAAAACAAATCGCTAGAGCGGTATGTGGACGCTGAAATCAACGTGATTATGACCAAAGAGCCAAGTATTACTCCAGAAGCAGCAATCAAACGTGCGACAGAGACCGTTTTAGAGCAGATGGGGCAACCCAAAGCCGAGAAAAGTAGTCGCGCATCCAACAAAGCAGGGCTACACCGCGAGCCTGCCCGAAAATCGCTAAGTAAAAAACGGCCAGTACCGGAAGTTATTGATAACTCCCCGGCTGCTGTAATTGCTCAAATGCGAAAAGAACGGCAGATGATAGCGGGTAGACGCTCTTAATCAGGTAAATTATCATGGCTGGACAATTATGGTCAGGTGCCAGTGGTTATATGGCCACCGAGACACTTTCAAAAGAACTGCGAGAGGCTGTGCAACCGCTTTCTCGTTTCACTCAATTTTGCGACACCGAAGAAGCTATCGGAAAAGGCAATGGCGACGTTTACACATGGAACGTACATGGCGACACGTCTGTTGATTGCCCTACTACCGGGCTTGATGAGAACGCCAAAGTACCCGAAACTGGTTTTGCAACCAGTCAGGGCAGCGTAACTCTCAAAGAGTTTGGTATTGCCGTACCTTTCAGCAAGAAGTACGACGACCTGTCTGAGCAGCCCGTAAAGGCGATCATTCAGAAGACGCTGAAGAACTCAGCAGCTCGCACAGAAGACGCAGTAGCTCATGCTCAGTTCGACGCTTCATTGCTAACGGGCACTGGTGGCGGTAGTGGCGCTGTAACAGTGCAGACTGATGGCACGTTCTCTGGCGCTGCCGTTGCAATGACTATTGCGCACGTCAAGACCATTGCCGACACTATGCAGGAGCGCAACATCCCTGTATTCGACGGTGAGAACTATGGCGCTATCATGCGTCCTACTACCCTTCGCCCCGTTCTCACTGAGCTTGAAAGCATCCATCAGTACACCGATGGCGGCTGGACACGCATTATGAACGGCGAGAAGGGCAAGTATGAAGGCATCCGCTTTACTACTCAGACTAATATCGCTTCTAAAGGTTATTCGGCTGGTGATGCGGCTTACTTCTTTGGCTCAGACACCGTGACCCAGGTTATCTCCTGCCCAATGGAGTTACGCGGCAAGATTCCCGATGACTACGGTCGCTCACAAGGCATTATGTGGTATGCGCTAGAGAACTTTGCGCTGACTCATAACGATCAAACCAGTGCTGAAACTAAGGCTCAGGCCCGTGTTTTGCGTTGGGGTGGTTCAAGCTAATTACTGCCCCCTTCGGGGGGCTTTATAGAGGAAATAATTATGAGTTATGCAAACCCTACGACAGTTGGCTATCGTTTTCCGGCTGCCACATTGTCATCTGCGGCGGTAATTGGTCGCATTCAAGCACCAGACGGCAAGAAAGGTCGAGTAGTTGACGTGTCCTTGGTTACTACTACAGCAACCACAGTGGCCGCCTGTACTGTAACGATTGGCACAGGCGCAGACGCAGACGCTTACGCGACCCAAGCTGTACCTGTTACAGCCATCAATCTTGGCGTACAAGGCACTACAGCCGTTTACAATCACGAAATCCCAGAAGACACTTTAGTATTAGTGACTGCGGGTGGTGAGTGTACGGCTGGTGCAGGCGACGTTACTGTAATCATCGACTGGTACTAAGGAGTACATTATGAGTATTGAAGATGGCACATCAATGAAAGAAGGCTTCGACGCAAAGAAGCAAGGCGCTAAACCTACTGCGGTAACTCAGCGACCCTCTAAGGGTGGCGGTTTTATCAAGGAAGGCAAAGGCGGTAAAGGTAAAGGCGGCAAATAAGCCGTAAACAAGGGGCTGCTTCGGTGGCCCCTTCTCCTTTGAGGAAAAGATTATGCGCAACATCACCATGACCCACGAAGAGTTTAGAGAGTATCACGAAGGCAAAGACGTTAAGCCTAGCCTTGAAGATGGCCACAGCGGTAAGACCGTTGTCGGTCAATACGAGCGAGACTGCAAAAAGCACAAGGTAAAGCATATCGGAGAATATGACGATGCTTGATAAATCCCGCGAGCACTCCACCATCTACGGCGGCACGGGCACAACGCGCTTTATCCAAGACGGTCACAGGTACGGCTCGAATGAGAAATACCTGGGGAAAGTAGGTGAAGAAGATCGACCTATCTTTAAGCCTAAACAGGCTGAAACTGTTATAATTGGCGACGACCTAACAAGTATGGGTAAAGCGGAATTAATCACGCTAGCAACTTCTCATGGCCTCAAGGCTGACGGAAGAATGTCGGAAGAAACATTGCGAAATAAGATAGGTAAATATAATGCCGACGTTCTTGGAGCTGGTGAATGATCTAAGGCGCGAGTGTAGCGTTTCTGGATCAGCCGTATCGACCGTTGTAGGTCAGACTGGCGAGTATTTACGCTTAGTTAATTGGATCAATCAAGCCCACGCAGAGATTCAGGGTAAATACTTCGACTGGAAGTTCCTAAGAGCCACTGCCCAATTCACAACCGCTGTAGGCGTCGAAACAGTCCCCGCGCCTAGCGATCTCAACACATGGGATATGACTAGGTTCTACCAGGGCACAGATCAAATCTGCGCTAAAGAGTGGATTGATTATCGCCCTAACACCGCGGCAAGCGGCAAGCCTAGCGATATATTTATTCGTTACGACAACGATCTGCATCTTTACCCAAACCCAGATGACGCTTACGTCTATGACTATGAGTATTTTAAGACTCCGCTCGTAATGGCCGTCGATAGTGATGAGCCGCTAATCCCTGCGCACTTGCAGCGGGTTATTGTTTATCGGGCCATGATTATGTATGCCAATTATGAAGAAGCCCCAGAGCTAAAAGCGCAGGCCGGCGAACTGTTCGGTGAGGCAATGAGGCAGCTTTCAAACCACCAGCTATCGAACAAGTCACAATTCTATGGAAGAAGCGAGACTGACCTGTTCACGGTAGAGGTGCAATGAAGAATAAAATCATATCAATGGGTGGCGGGCTGAACTTAGAGTCGCCCCACTTGTCGATAAAAGAAGGACAGGTCATTGAGGCCGAGAACTTTGAGCCAGACCTTAACGGCGGCTACACAAGGGTTCAAGGCTATGAGCGGCTAGACGGGAGGATAAAACCTTCTGACGCTGTATGGTACTCACTGATCGTCGATGATGCCTCTGGGGTCTCTTTAGGCGCTATAACGGGGTCTAGTAGTGGAGCCACGGCTAACGTCGTCGTGATTGATGGTAACGAGCTTTGTATTACCAATCTCACTGGCAACTTTAATACCAGTGACACGTTTTCTGGCGCAACTGTAACCGTTGTCGAGGCGCTTGAGGGTCGTGATGACCCGTTCGATTTTGGTGTTTGGGAGTTAGCCGCCCAAGATTATTACCGCGACCTCATCACAGCCGTGCCGGGTACAGGCAGTATTCTTGGCGTCTGGCACTACAACAGCTACAGCTACGCCTTTAGAAGCAACGGCTCAGTCGTAAAAATGTTTAAAAGCTCTTTATCCGGCTGGGTGGAAGTAACGCACTACCAAGTGCTTAACTTTGATGCTGGTGTGGGCGCTGACGGCGATATAGTCGCTACAACTGTCATTGATGGTGGCACAAGTTCAGCCCAAGGCACTGTTAAGCGAGTCGTTGTTACTGATGGGACATGGGGTGTTGATGCTTCGGGCTATTTTATTGTCGATGTGACAACAGGTGCCTTTCAGGATAACGAAGCTATACAGGTCTCAGCGGTAACAAAAGCCACTGCAAACGGTGCTGATACTGATATTGAGTTCACACTGGGTGCGAACAAGTTTGACTTTATTAATTACAACTTCAAAGGCAATGAGTCGTCGATCCGAATGTACGGGTGCGACGGCGTAAACAATGCTTTTGAGTTTGATGGGACATTATTAACCCCAATCTTCACTGGTACGCCAACCGACGCGCCCCATCTTATTGAAGCGCACAAAAAGCATCTATTCTTAGCCTTCGCAGGAGGCTCCCTACAGCACTCTAGCCTGGGCGACCCAATGATATGGAATGCAATACTAGGAGCCGCAGAGATAGCCTTGGGCGATTCGGTAACGGGTATTGAGTCAATCACTGGCGATACATTGATAGTTGGGACTGATAGGTCTATCCATGCGCTGTATGGGTCAAGCACACTGGACTGGAATCTATCATTAATCGCATCCAATACTGGCGATGTTGCCAATACGCTGGACGTGCTTGGAGCGCCCTTTGTTGTAACTAGAAACGGCATCACCAGGATTGACTCGGTGCAGGCTTACGGCAACTTCCAGTCGTCCACAGTATCAAGGCTAGTAAAGCCATTACTTGATGGAATGTTGGCAAACAAAAACCTTATAGGTGTATCGGTATCAAGGGCTAAAAACCAGTACAAGATATACTTTGATGATGGGTTTGGTGTTGTCATGTCCTACGATCAGCTTTACGGGCAGGCACAGCTACCCCAATTCACTGTATTTAATTACCTGTCTAATCCAACAGCGGTTAGCTCAGTATCTCTCGACGGTGCTGATGAAATTCTATTGTTTGGCGATGACTCAGGTTTTGTTTATCAAGAGTTAAGAGGCCATAGCTTTGATGGAGAGGCTATTGTCAGCGCATTAAGAACACCATTCCTTCATCTTGGCTCACCATCCAACAGAAAGGCATTCAGGCGTTATGACTTAGAGGTCGATGTAGAGCGCAACGCAGAGGTAAGAATTAGCTATGAGTTCTCCTACGGGCAGTCTCACACAGCGCAAAGCTCACTCGGCAACCTAATAAGCGATGCAGAGTCGCAGGAAGTCTTAGCGATTGGTGGTGGTGGTTATTGGGATAGTAACGACTGGTTAGAGTTTAACTGGAGCGCCGATCAGGTTGAGCAAAAGATAGCGTCTATGGAGGGCACTGGTCACAACCTGTCCATGCTTTTCTACTCATCGAGTGCGACAAGCTCAGAGTTCACAATTAACAATATTACCTTTTCGTATCTTATGCGACGAGCAAACAGGGGCTAAGAATGACCGCTAATTATTACACCAGGACAATGGCTTTCGCGGAACGAACGAGAGCAAAAGGTGAAGACGTTAGGCTTGAATACGACGCCATTGATACATCGTTTGATCTTGTCGCGGCTGATGTTGATAGGGCTATAACCCTTCCAGCAGGCACTATCGCAGAGATAACAGGCACCCCAGCAGAACTTGCGAACAAGGTTGTGGGTTTTGATGGTAGCGGCGTAGCGACAGCTTTAGACATCAACTCAGTTCCTATCGACGGGGCGATGTATAACCTTATCGAAGACCTCACACCACAATTAGGCGGGAACCTAGACACACAGTCGTTCACTATTGATGGTCGAGATATTACTGTTGATGGGGCTACGCTTGATAGTATTGATATAGCAAAGCTAAACGCTATCGAGGCCAACGCGAATAACTATATTCACCCAACCGGCGATGGTAGCAATCACATTCCAACGGCAGGGACAGTAGGGCAGATACTTATTAACACTGCATCGGGAACAGCTACATGGCAGGACGAGTACACGCATCCCACTGGCGCGGGGAGTGAGCACCTACCTACTGGCGGCACGGTGGGGCAAATCCTTACAAACACTGCGAGCGGAGAAGGCTCTTGGCAGAAGAACAGCGCCAAACATTTGTTTGATAAATCTTATTTTGGGGGCATCTAAGCGATGGAAGCGACTTCATATTCAGCTATAAACACTGCAGCAAGCGGCACCAGCGAAGAAGCTTTATATACCGTACCTACAGGCAAGATTGCCAAGATTATATGGCACACAGGCCATATTGCTGGCACAGCAGGCGTCGCACTACAGCATATAACAGCAAGCGATGCAATATCCGTTTTTCGCACAGCGATCTATACTAGTAGCGTGTCTTACGGGATGTATATTAGGTGCGGCTCCGTGAATATATTAAGCACCAAAGAAGGAGGCGCATCATCTTTAATAGGCACATTGGCATTGATGGAGAGCGCTGGAGTTATGGATACAATAAGCAATCATACAACATCCTCAGCCGGCAGCGCGGCAGCCAGCGAGATTCAGACAGTAAATAATGGAATAATCCTTGTTGCAGGCGAGAGTGTATCAATAAAAACCTCTAATTACCTAAATACGAAGTTCTCCTATGACTTTCTCGTTCTTGAGGATGACATTTAATGCTTATCAACGTAAAGCCTGATGGGTCACTCGGGGGCCGGGTGAATATATCCAACCCTACTACCCTTGAGCAATTCAGGTTGAGCAATCCTACGTTTATCTACACTGATGGGGATTTCGATCACCCTGATAGATATTACGAGTACAAGGGTGGATCAATATCATTACGAGCAAATTGGGAAGACCTTTTAGCAGAGGATGAGGCCGCCGATGTAATCCAAAGGGCGGAAGACGCGGCAGCATATCTAGTGCGTAGCAAGGCTCGCAAGATTGCCGAAGCTGCAACCTTGGCAGGCTCAGCGATGCTAGAAGAGGTTGTTAGTGATGGTGAAAGCTACATTCCAACCAGCGATGTAATTGCAGATATTGCCAATACACTTGGCGTTATGGGTCGAAACCCTACAGAGAAGATAGATTTCAAAGGCGCGTCAGGCTGGGCGCTTGTCAATAAAGCAAGCTTACAAGGCTTGCAAAGCGTTATATGGGCCAGAAGCAAGGTGGTTCGGGCCAATCATAGGCATCATGAAGAAGCCATCACGGCAATCTCAACGCAAATAGAATTAGACGCATACGACATAACTACAGGGTGGGTATAACATGGCTCTTTCGATATGGGATATTGTTAAAGGCGATATAGCCGCAGGCAAAGTTGGGGCTACGCAAGCAGCAGCAAAACCCGCCGCCCCTGCAGTGATGCCTCCGGTAACAATATCGACGCCCGCCCCGGCCACCGAGACAATCGAGATAGAGGGGGCGCAAGCGAACGGCTATGAACCCTCATCCTACAAGGCGGCCCCACAGGCGACCACAACGAGTTATTCTGCTCCTGCTAAAGCGGCAACGCAGTCGTATGAGGCTGTCAGCCAGGATGTTACGAATGACCAGTTAGTGTCAGACCAGTTAACCAATCTGCTTGATAGTGATAGCCCGTATATAAAACAGGCTAGGCAGCAAGGTCTACTGGCTTCGCATTCAAGAGGTTTATTGAATAGCAGTATGTCGGCAGGCGCGGCGCAAGGCGAGGCAATTAGAGCCGGTCTTCCTATCGCGCAGCAAGACGCCAATACTTATTATAGCGCGGCCACAAACAACGCTAACGCCCAAAATAGGCAGCTAGAGTTCGGCGCGAGAGAGTCTAACGCGGCAGCACTACAGCACAGCCAGCAACAAGCAGCAGCAATGCGAGCGACGGCAGACGCTAAAAACATAGCGAGTAGAGAGGCGACGGCAGCGTCAAACAGAGCTAAAGAGTTTGGGGCAACGGCAGTTAATCGCGCAGGTGAGTTTTATGCCAGCGCCAAAAACGCAGCCTCAATACAGAATGCAAACAATGAATTGACCGCTTCGCTTCAAGAAATGAAGAATGAAATAAGCACATATTCAACCGACGTACAGCGCAGCACGGCGCTCGATAATCTTGGGTTAAACCTATTCAATACGGCGGTCGAGACAGGTGTTTTTAATAACGCTGAAACTGTGACAGGTTATTTCAATACAGTGTCAGACTTATTCCCTGATCTTGGCATTCAAATGATTAGCGATGCAGCATCAACAACGCCAGAAGGGGTAGTCGTGTAATGCGAACCATCACCCCCAGTAGGTTCGCGCAGTATTCCGAGCCAATCGCTAACCAGGCTTTAAATCAAAGCCGGCCGAGCGGCCAGAACGCAAGCCAGGTAAGTCAAGGAAGTGTTGGGTCAAACATGCTTCAGGAATACGGCGGTATAGCCAAACACGCCCTATCACCAAGCAGCACTAGCATTGCTGGCGGCTACAACAAGGTTTATGACCTTGCGACAGGATGGCAAGCCCCAACCACTGTGATGACTTCTGGTGGGGCAACAGCGATACCCGCTGACCAAATAGCAAGCGATAGCGGCACGTTCGGCGGCACAAACTTTGCTAACGCTGCTTACGGCTACGCTGGCGGAAAGCTAGCCAATGAGCTATTTGACAACAAAGGGTACTCCGATATAGGCGGGGCTACTGGGGCGAGCTTAGGGGCTTCCGCCGCTGTTGGAACAGGCGCGATAGGAACAACTCTTAGCAGTTTAGGTTGGGCTGCCGGGCCTGTTGGCGCTATAGGCGGGGCAGTGCTTGGTGCAGCTATCGGCTCATTGTTTGGCGGCGACTCAGATGATTATAGATTTCGCATATATTCTGGTGAGCTGGGCGAAAACTCGCAATTAAATACAGATCAGCTAACTGAGAAGCAAAGCGATTGGGAGTCGATAAACCGAGGCGGAGGGCTTGGTCGATACCAAGTGGAAGGCGGCGATAACATGACTGGCGCGTATGACCGCTGGGTGGGAAGTGGTGATTACAGCAAGAACACCAGCTCTGCCTATAAGTGGCTAAAGGAAGGAAACACATTTTCGATAGGTGACAAATACAGCGGCCCCGAGGGCGATTACTCAGAAGCCATCAGAAAGGACTGGGCTAGCGTGGATACAGCGTTCGGGAAGTACACAGTTGGACACATTGACGATATTCCCGGTAGAACAAAGTTTGCAACAGGCTGGGTAGATTCTATTGGAAAGCTAGATGAGGCGGTGGCATCTATATTAACCCCAGATCAAATAGCGGCCAGCAAGGAGGGGCTAAGCGGATCTATACAGGGAACTCCAGATTGGCATAACAAGTCTGGGCAGAACTACGCAACAGACGCGATGGTATTTGACCGCTATACTGCAATCTTTGAGCTAGCAGGGCGCGATGATCTCGCAGAGCGATACATTGAGGCTATGGATAGATCCATATCAGGACAGGCAGAAGACGGCGGCAAAACAGCAAGAGCCATCGATGAGCTAGCAAAGATACTGGAAGCCGAGTCCAAATCACGCCAAGCACAAGCGGCAACGGACGCCACAGATAGTATTACTGCGGATAGAGTTAGCCCTACAGCCACATCGAGGGCGCAACCAAACCCTAGACGAATCACAATCACCAGGCCAGAAGGGGTTATAAACCCAGCAATGGAGTTAAATTATGTCTGATCTATGGAGCACATTAGTCAAGGGCTTTGATACTGTAGTGGAATTCTCGAACAACGGAAGCCTTATTAGCGATGCTGTTAACGGCGCAATGTTTGGCGCACTTACTACAGCTATTGGTGGTGGTGATATTGCAGAAGGCGCAGCATGGGGGGCGGCCGGCAATGCTTTGGCTGGGGCAGGTGATGAGGGTCTTTTTAAGATTGCTGGGCGAGGTGTAGCTGGCTACGGCATTGACAAAGCAGTCGGCGGCGATGGCCTGATCGGTGGCGCTGGTGGAATGTTGGCGGGCTTTCTTGAAGGCGGGGAAGGCGTCACAAGGACTGAAAACAATAAGTCTACTGACAGCACAACCACTAGAACAAAAGGTGGCGGCGCGGATATCGGCGGTAAAGAATCACCAGGGATGCTTGAAAAATACGGTATTCTTAAAGCTGATGGCGACGGTACAGTGCTTGGCAAAGGGTTGGTATCTGCTATTGGCGCGATGGGAGCCGCCGACGCGAGAGAAGATGAAATGGAGAAGGCTGCAGAAATACGCGACAAGTCAGACCGCAACAAAAAAGAACTAGATGAAGAATTCCAGCAGCGGAACCTGGCAGGATTTAGACAGCCATCTATGATTGTGAGGAACGGATAATGGAAGCCACAGACGAGCAGAAGTCTATACTTGAGCGAGTTGTCGTTAATGCAATGCGCGTAATGAGCAACAAAGAGACCTCCCCAAAGGTTATGGGGTTTCTAACCAGCGGCAAATCGACGGGCGAAGGGTTTTCACTGGCTCTTACTTATGTTCTTAAAACTGTTATTAGCGGGCTGTTAAAGAAAGGGGTTGATGTTGCGCCAGAGGTTTTAATGAGCGAGAACGGCGGCGCATCTCAAGTTGCTCAGTTAATTGTCGCCCTGATTGAATCGCAAGGCGGCGATATAACGCCAAACGAAATACAAAAAGGGCTAGAGGTCGGGCTGCAAAACTTTGGCACGATGATGAATGAAGATGCAGCTAAGGCCCAGCAACCGCAAGACCAGCAAGCGCAACCGCCACAACAACAGCAGCCACAGCAAGCCGCAGTACAACAACAGCCGCAACAAGGTATGCTTGCATCACATCAAGGAGGTGCTCAATGAATTTAGGTGCAGCGTTAGCAGGTGGTGCGCAGGGTGTTATGGGTGGCTGGGATGACAACCGAGAGGCTATCAAAGCCCAGGCAGAGCGTGATTTTAAGATGACGCTTGAAGAAACTCGCATGACTAACACCAGAGCTTTGCGCGATGAAGGGTGGAAGCGAGAGGACGCCAAAGAAGAACGATACCTACAAGACGAGGAAGTGCGACTAGGAAATGAACGCGCTGCCGCGATGGAGCAACGCGCCCATGAGATAAGCGAGAATGACAAAGACCGCGAGAGTAGAGAGAAGGCGTCTGCGCTGAGAGCTGGTAATAGCGACAAGCTACCGTCCAAGATCAAGCTGGCGGCAGAACAGCTAGATATTCTTCTTAAGAAAGATATGCTCACGCCTCAAGACGAAGAAAACATTAAGTATTATCGCGGCATAGTGGACGGGCACATAGGCGGCAGGGAGCCAGACGCTCCAAACCCAGGCGCTATCGCCAAGCTAACTAGCGGGAAAGGAACACAGCGAGAGCTTGAGGGCTTCGAACGTGCGTTTGGCTTGGAGCCGGGTACGGCCAAGAAGCTATACGATAAAGCAAACCCGGCGCCACAAAAGACAGTGGAGGTGGCTGATACAAGCGCGGCAGGGCTGCTAGCAGGGCGTAATAAGGTTGTAGCGAATAAAGCAAAAAAAGCTAAAACTGATAGAGAGAAGGGAAAAGCCACATCTGATGCTGCCGATTATATAGAGAAGGTAAAAAACGGGTCAATATCTAGCACCCAGTCTTTTTTGAAAGGAGGAGTTTCATCGGCCATAAAGTCTAGCGCCAATGGGCAGCTTCAAGAGTTAGCGAATATAGCCGACAACCCAAATATCGACGCAGAGGTTAGGCGCGAGGCAAGGGCGATGATTCAAAAATTTATTTTATTAGAGCAAGGTAAAAAAGCAGAGACGCGCTAATGGCTGAAAATATGCAGGATGACTATGATATTGGTACATCCGATTATTGGAATAACACCCCCGATGCCGGAGATGACTTTTCTAGTGCAGATTATTGGAACAGTCCATCCGCTGCCAAAGAAGAAGCAGGGGACTTCATAAGCGGTGTTAAGTCGGGCTACGAAAACCTCAAGGCTGCCGGGCATGGTGCCAGCGCATTGCTGGGCGGTGCTTTCGGCAATGAGGAGTGGCAAGCTAGCGCACTCGAAGACTATCAAGCCGCTACTGCTAGGGCTGGCGAGCATCAAGGGCGCGTCACTCATATCGAGCAGATCAAGGGGTTTGGCGATCTCCTAGACTTCGCACAGTTCCATATGGGCAGTGGTATGGTATCGACCCTGCCTACACTTATTGGTGGTGGTGTTGGCTCTATAGCGGCTAAGAAGGCGCTTACCGGGTACATTGAAGGTAAGGTCGCTGATGAGATTAAGAAAGGCGTAGCGGAAGACGTTGCGCTCAAAACTGTAGGCGCATCCATAGCTAAGAAAGGCGCTGCCGCTGGTGGTTTCGCTGCTGCCGACACTCAATTATCAGGTCTCACCTTCGGGAATATCTACGAAGAAACTGGCGAGATCGAGCGCGGCAAGTCACTTATTAGCGGTACTGGCCAGGCTGCGCTTGAAATCATCCCCGGCATGGCTGTCCTTAGAAAAATGGGACTTGGCAAGGTCGCACAAGAAGGCATCCAAGAAGCTGCCGACGGAATTCTCAAAGCCACAGGTAAGATTGCCGGACAAGAGGCGCTTACTGAGGGCGGTCAAAACATTATCGAGACGGCTACCCTTAAATGGGTGGACGAGAACCGCGATCTACTAGGCGAGGAAGGCTATTTAGGTGTCCTTAATGCTATGGCAGCGGGTGCTGCTGGCGGTGCTGGTATGGGCGCAGGGTCTCACCTTATCGGCAGAGGGCCACTGCGCGGTGTAAAACTCACCCCAGAGCAGAAAGAGCAGAACCGCAAGAAGCTACAAGCCATTCAGCTAGAAAGAGCCAATGCCAAGGCGCAGGCAGCGGCAGATGCGACAGGTGGAGACTCTCTCACAAGGTCTATCGCCGAACAACAATCTCACATTGAGACTGATGGCGAGGTTATTGGCACAGGCCGAACACTACCTGGCGACTTGAACGAGTACCCGGCCGGCGAGATTACCGAGACCTTTGAGCCGCTAGTCGGTGATGATGGTGTTACTCAACTTAAGCCCGGTGAACAGCCTATAATGCCGCAGAGAAACGCGGGGCAAGGCATTGACGGCCTTATCGCCACAGCAAACAAGCTCGGGTTTGAAGAAGAGGCAGTAAGACTTACCACAGCTAAAGACCTATATAAGCGAGCGGCAACGGTATCGAAAGACGGTGACAACGTGTTAGCGGGAAGGCTGGCCGATAAAGCTAACGCTATCCGCAATGATATTCTAAAGCAGCCCGTTATTGAGCAAGAGTTCGCCAATCAATACCCGGTCGAATACACCTTTATAGTCGAGGGTGTAGAGGGTGGCGAGCTAGCGACTACCGATAACCAAAACTTCACTATGCCCGACGCTGATATTGAAGGCGAGTCGCTGCGAGTACCAACCAATAGGTTAGAAGATCGTCGCGGCACCAATCGACTAGAAGACAGCGGCACCATCTATGCGGGTCAAGACCCAGTAGTGCCGGGCGCACCAGGGGGTGACTATCAGGGTGTTGGCGACAACATTATCAACCGCACCGCAGGAAACCAACCGTTACTAGGCCGCAGAAATCTACCGAGCGAGATTGTTGATGACGTTCGTTTTGATGCGCGACGTGGCAACGTGTCACGACAGCAATCGCAACCTATAACAAGCGAAGAGCTAGAGCAGCCGGGGCTTGAGCAAGAAGCAATGGGTGCAAAACCCCAGCCTGTCATGACACCAGAGCAGCCTGTCATGACACCGGCCACGGCAGAAGAGATTGCGCAAGACGCCAAAGACGAGGCTAAGATCAAAAGGCAGGAGCGCGGGAAGGAGCAAGCAAGAAAGACCAAGATTGTTAACTCAGACAAAGATAGTATCGCTGAGGCCGTTGCGAAACTCGGCGGCCTTAATGAAGACTCGCAGATAAAAGCAACCGGCGATAATAAGGCAAACAGGAACGTCCCGTTTGCAGGCCATGTATTTAATCACAAGACAGGCGTAGGCTTTGACGAAATGGCTATGCTTCTCCATGAGCAGGGCTACATACCTGCCGCTGAAATGGGAAATCTTGGCGGTGAGCCATACCTAACCGAAGCACTCCAAAAGGAATTTGGCGGTATGGGCAAGGTCTTCGCTCCAGGCTCGAAGGCCGAAAGTGCAGCGATGGAGCAGCAGGAGCAAGACGCAAGGGAGCAGGAGTCGTTTGCAGAAGAAGCCGCGCTTGAGAAGATTAAGCTAGAACGCGAAGCTGTTGAGCTGGAATTAAAGCAGCTTGAATCGCTATACCCAGAGGCAGCCATCACCGCCGCCCCCAGCAAAATGGAGATAGAAGTCGATGAATACTACCAAGGACTTGAAAGCACCCGACCTGAACAGCTACCAGGCCAGGGAGCAGTGGCTCAAGCTGGACAAGAAGCGCAAGGCGATTATCAAGCGGCAGGTGTTGAGCATACGCAAGATCAAGCAGCAGAAGGCTTAACCCTTGCGACCGAAACTGATGGCATTAAGGCTAAGAAGCCAACAGCGAAGGAAGCCAAAGCCACAGACGACAAGGCTCAAATCGACCGAGAGCGAGACTTCTTTGGACTGGAACAGCAAAACAACCAGTCTAAATCAGAAGGAAATCAAGGCGGATTAGATTTAGCGCCAAAGACTAGCCCGACACTGAGAGAGAAGCTTGCCAAGGCAGCAGAAGAAAAGGCCAAGAAAGGCACTCCATTAAGTGAGATAATAGTCGTGCACGAAGACGGCAAGAAAGAAAGCGCAGATAAAGCACTAGCAAATTCGATAAAGCGCCTCGACGCGCTATACGCACTGAAAGCGTGTATTAATGGAGGTTAGTAATGGCGTTTTTATCAGAGGAAGACTACGAGGCTAGAAAGAAGTCTAAAGTAGCCAAGCTACCCGCAGCAGACAAAACAGGCGATGCTATCAAAGAGATTGCCAAGGTATCTGCCACGCTAGCCGATGTTTCTACCAATACGCTCCGTATGGCCACTGAGAGCGCCGCTGAGAGCGCCACACAGACACAAGAGCTTATTACTGCGCTAACTGCCGCCATTGCAAAGATGGGGCAGCACAAGGGCGCAAGGCCAGCCCCAGTAAGACTTGTGATTAACCGCAAAGACCGTCTTATAGACACTATCGATGTAATACCTCTTGTCAAAAAGGCTGATAAATAATGTCCAAAGTTTCATGTATTAATACTACTGCCAACCTTGATAAGCGTGATGTAAAGACATTCAAGGCTGATATTAAATCAGGAGCCAAACCAGAAGATGTTGTTGAGATTCTTATTAGTGACGCCTTAGCAGAACACGAAAGTCTACTTGAAATCATCCGAAGCAAGGGTGGTGTTGTTGAGGGTTATGTTCCCCCGGTAGAGGAGTTAAAGCCCGCCGCCGACGTTAAGGGGGAAGAGATAGAGGCGACCAAGGTAGGAAAGAAAAAGCCACGAGCAACCCCACCTGAAAAGAAAGCTCAGGCCGCAAAAAAAACTGAAGCTAAACCAAGCCCCACAAGCGCCCGCCCCGGAATCCTAACCGAAAGCAAAGCCAAGATAATAAGGTCTATGGCTAAAGATGCTGGAGTGAAAAAAGGGTCGCCGGGGTACGAAGATGCTATGACTGAAATAGCGTCTAAGTATGATGATGAGCTTGAGCGAGCGGAGTTTTCACTGCCTTTTGAAGAGTTTAAGGCTTTGCCTGATAACGGGCGCACAAGTGATGAGCAGTTAAGAGTTATTTACGACAGTGTAAGGGAAGAGCTGGGGATAAAAGAAAAGACCGCTGCGCCGGTAGACGAGCCTTTAGACGAGGAAGTGCGATTTCAAATCGCAGTTGATGATAGTAATCAGGCTATCATTGATGAGATTGACGAACTTTCAAAAAAGGCTAAAGCTCGTAAGGCTGAGTCTGAGCCAGAAGGAATGTCGATTGATCTTGTTTTGCCTGAGCTTGATTATTTGTCAGATAAAGAAAAAACTCGATTCCATGATCTTAAGCAATCCCTCCCAAGTCAAGGGCAGGAGGCGACTGATGCGAAAGCAAGAAACAAGGCGCGTGTTGCTGCGCGAAAAAATGCCAAGGAAAAGACTGTTGAGCTGGCTGACACCTCTGATGTTGGCGGCGAAATGTCATTTAATCGCAGAGGCAAGGGGATAACTGCCAGCGAAATAAGAAACACTGAAAACGAGACAGAGCGCGTAGCACTCGCCGTAAAGTCGAAACTATGGAAGCGCCCAGATTATCAAGTCATGGTTGATGAGGGTGTTCAACCGGCAATCGCCCATGTAATAAAGCAAATATACGACAGCATCCCAACAAAACCCCCGTTTACTGGCGATAAGTATCTCAATGCCTACGCTGAAACTGTAGAAGCTACCCGGCAAGCCATAGATGACGTGCTGCTGAATCCCAAAAAGCTCGCAGCAATAATGGCCGCTATAAACGTGCAGATACAGAAAAGACAGGCTGTGTTCGGCGGCAAGGGCATGGATATATCGGAGTTGATGAACAAGGCGTTAGACCCTGTTACTGGCGCTGACCCGTTAGAGTCGATCACTGATATTGTCTTCCCCGAGAATGACGAAGGCGCTCGGTGGGGGCGCAAGAACGTAGAGGGCAACGATAAGGCTAATGCCACCAACAACCTGTATAAAAACACAACCATATCAGTCGAGATGCTAACCAAGGCGCTTATAGCGATTGATAAGAAAGGCTGGCCTGCCAAGCAAGAGTCGTGGCAGCGGTCGTACCGCATAGAAGAGAAAGACGGCGAATTCCGTTTAATCAAAAACAAACGATACACGCCAGAAAGCATACATAAATCTAAAGATGACGCGATAGAGGCCGCAAGGGCGCTTACCAAAAAAAGCAAGGATGATAAGTTTAAAGAACCTGAAACTCCCGTGGAGAACTCAAGGCGATTAGGCGATGACTCTCGCGGCGGCAGGAACGTATCTTCCAAAGAACTGCAAGAAAGGTTCGGCTTAAAGGCTATAAATTTTGGCAACTGGATGAGCAAGCCCGCTGCGGCTAAAGAAAGGCAGGGCCATGTTAACAGTGCTTATGACGCCCTTAGTGATCTTGCGATAACCTTAAATCTTCCTGATAAAGCCATGTCCTTTGATGGTCAGCTGGGCCTGGCTATCGGCGCTCAGGGCGCTGGTGGTAGGAATGCCGCGCATTTTGTCGCAGGTGTTAATGAGATCAACCTAACCCGAACGTCTGGCGCAGGCAGCCTGGCCCATGAGTGGGCGCACATGCTTGACCATTACTTTGGTGTCCAGTCAGGAATGGCTGCAAGTTCAGACCCGTTCGCGTCATGGGCGACACTTGGGGTGAGGAAGATAAAAGAAGGTTCAGAAATTCGCCCGGAGATGGCAGAGGCATTTGGCACAATCGTCGAGGTCATGCGGAAAAAGAAAGAATCCATTGAGGCTATGAAGGCAAGGGAGCAGAAACACGCTGACCTCGCGGTCGAATCACTTAGTAAATTTATCGACAGCAACGACATAAGAAGCATTGTTGCAGGGGACAAAGATGCAGAGGCGGCGCTTGCCAATATAGAGAAGGGCGGCAAGTCAGATTATACCGAGTGGCCCCCTGTTGGTAGGCGAAGAAAGCCAGAAGGGTACACGTCGGCAGACGTTAAGTTAATTGCTGACCTAGCAGGATGGGATTTTGCGAAGGCTGACAAACTTAACAGCGAGGCTGGTGCTGTAAGGGTTTATGTTGGCGATTCCAAGATGGCTCAGAAGCAGCTTACATTGCACACTGATTTTTACCGTAACGCATCGGGGCTAGAGAGTAAAAGCGGCAAGCCTTATTGGACAACGCCGCATGAAATGTTTGCAAGGGCATTCGAGACATACGTTACCGACAAGCTAGACGGCAAAGATAAACTAAACAGCTATCTTGTAAGCGAGTGGAAAAACAATACAGACGGCGAGATGGAGGCTCTTTTTAACGACGGCCCTAACTTCCGATACCCGCGTGATGCTGATAGAGCTGCGATCAACGAAGCCTTTGACACTCTTATTGGCGGAATAAAGACAAAGGAGACTGACAGCGGTGTGGCGCTGTATAGCCGCAACTACAAAACCAATCCAGCAGCAGCAACCGTCGCTGAAATCAACGCAGAACTATCGACCGCTGTAAGCCGCTTAGACAAGGCGATAAAGCAGCGAGTACAGATCGTTCAGACTACAAGCGATCTTCCCGTAGACGTGCCTACAGACGTTCGTGGAATGTATTACGACGGTATTGCCTACGTTGTCGCTGATAACACGCCTGTATCTGACGCAAAGACCGTATTAACCCACGAGATAGTGGGCCACATGGGCCTGGAGGAAATGCTAGGCGATTCATTCTCTGACGTTATCGGCAAGATCAAGCGCATGAAGCGAGTAGGTAACAAGCAGGTCGCGGAGATTGTCAAAACACTAAAGAGAAGCTATGTCGATGAAAACGGGAATTACGCACTAACACCTAATCAAGAAGCAAGGGAAATACTCGCCCATATTGCCGAGACCGACCACAACCACTCATTAGTCAAACAGATTATTGCCAAGCTAAAACTATGGCTGGCACGAATGGGGCTGGCTAACAAGGATAGCGCGGAGGTTGGCTACCTGATTGCACAGGCCGCAAGGTATGTTGAGGGCAAGGGTGATGCTGTATTAATAACTTCTACGGGAAATATAGAGCCTTATTTCGCTAAAGCCTATCATGGATCGCCGCACAAGCATGATGGAAGGCTAGACCCCTCTAAGATAGGCACAGGCGAAGGCGCACAGGCTTACGGTTATGGGTATTATGTGGCTGAGAGCGAAAAAGTCGCCGACAGCTATAGAGTGCAGCTTTCTGACGCGAAAGTAACCTTTGACGGGAAGGTTGCAAAAGACCCTTACCATGTAGAAGAAGGGCGAATGATTAAAGAATCATATCGGATTGAAATAGCTGAGATAGCACTGTCTTTGCGAGGCCGGTATAAAAATAACAAAGGTAATATGCAGAAAGCTATAATAGAGAATGGGGCCAAATATATTAATGACAGGGATTCCTTATCGCAATATAGAAAAGACACAAACTATGTTTTGAGCAACTTGGATAGATTCGACTATGAAAAAGGCCACCTATACGAATACGAAATAGACGACGACGCCATAAGCAAGATGCTTGATTGGGATGCGCCTTTGAGCGAGCAGAGCGACAGTATTCAGGGTGTCGCGGCAAGGGAGCTTGCTTTAGAAACCGGGATAACCCCAGCCCATGAAAATTTTGAGGCTATGGTGGGGCTGGCTAAGAATCAACTAAATGCTAAGACTGGCGAAGATCTATATAAAAGCATGGTGAATAGGCTTGGCATGGATGCAGAGGTGTCACCGGACGAGATTGCTAGCCGTTATTTGTGGGCAGAGGGCGTCCCCGGCATTAAATACTACGACGGGCAATCAAGAGGCGAGGGGGAGGGAACCCGCAACTTTGTCATATTCCCTGGCGCAGAAGATATTGCAACGCCTATAAGCCGTAATGGAGTAATGTTTAGCAGAGAAACCCCAGGCACTCCAGAGTACGAAGCCGCTAAAGCTAAGGGCCTGGATATGTCCAAAAAAGCCAGGATGCAGCGAGCGCGGGATATGGGCTTTGATACCGATACCGTTTGGTATCATGGGACAGGTCGCCAATTCAGTTCATTCGACCCTAAAGCTGAGGGGGAGTTTTCTTCAATAGACACTAATAATGTTGTTACTTTTACCACAGATGAAAATATAGCCAAAAGATACGCTAAGGAGTCAGCCGTTTCTGAAAAACAATGGGACGACGAACTAAACAGGTATATAAAAAATGGAAACCCGCGCATTGTTGAGGCATATTTGCCCTCAAACATAAAAAACATTGATGCTATCGGGAGACACCATGATTCTAAATGGATGATTGGAGAGCAAGAAAAAGCGCGAAATCAAGGGTTTGATGGCGTTCGCTTTAATGGGTTAGCTGACGATGTTTACTACAATCCACTGGCAGGCGCGTCAGATATAACACAGATATTCGACCCCTCTAATATCCGCTCAGTAAACGCCGCCTTCGACCCTATGGAAAAAGACAGTGCTGAACTGTTGTTTTCTCGGGGTGATGGGAACTGGAAGGATGATTCCACAGGCTTCGCCATACCAGACGAGACTTGGAAGACAGTTGCTATCCGAAAGCTACAGGATAAATTTAAAGTCCTGAAAGACTTACAGGCTAACATTATTGAATCTGGAGGTGAGATTAGCGAGGAGGCAAACGCCTATATTGCGGAAGAGCTATTCCACGGCAAGGCGGAAAACGATATTGCCATAATGAGGGATGAATTTGTCGCGCCAATGGCTGAGAAGATGGCGGAGTCTGGTATCACACAGGCACAGCTTGACAAATATCTTTATGCGCTACACGCCGAAGAGCGGAACGATCATATAGCGTCAATAAACCCTGATATGCCCGACGGCGGGTCTGGGATGAAGACATCTAAAGCCAAAAAAATTATTGCCGATATAGAGCAGGGAGGCAAGGCGGCTGACTACAAAGACCTTGCCGGCATTGTCCATGCGATGCTAAGAGAGCGCCGCAGAGTTATTATTGACGGCGGCCTTGAGGATGACGGCCTAATTGATGCATGGGAAGATAAGTACAAAAACTACGTTCCGTTAAAAGGCTTTGCTGAGAACGAGCTAGATGACTCAAGACCAAAAACAGGGCAAGGCTTTAACATTGGTGGCAAGGAATCCAAACGTGCACTAGGCCGAGGCTCAGAGGCCGCTAGCCCATCATCGTTCGCTATTATCGACCTGACAGAAACATTGGTTCGCAATCGCAAGAACGAAGTGGGTAACGCGCTGTTAAAGCTGATTGAAGACAACCCGCAAGAAAGCTATTGGGCATCTTATACCGAAGACAACCCAGACACCGACCGGCGCATTGTGAAAGTGGATGGCAAGGATGTTGTCAAAGAGACAGTCATCCCAATGGCTTTGATGAAAGACCAATACTTCACCACTAAGCGTAATGGAAAAACGCATTACATGAAGCTGGAAGACCCTCGCTTAATGGACGCGATGAAGAACCTTGGCGTAGAGCATGGCGGCACTGTCATTAAGACTATGGGTAATATCACAAGGATAATGTCTGCGCTGAACACAAGCTACTCACCAGAATTTATTACGGGCAATTTTTTAAGGGATGTCCAAACCGCCGTGTTAAACCTAAAGGCCGAGCAAACAGCCAGTAGCGGGAAAATTAACGGTGAGGAAATTGTATCGCAGACGGTAAAAGATATTCCTTTAGCCATGCGGTCGGTGTATGCGTCTCTTTCTGGCAAGAAAATAAAAGGAGCCAAGGGTAAAGAGTTTCAAGATTGGTTTGAGGAGTTCAAGAAAGCTGGCGCTAAAACAGGCTGGTTTGACATGAAGGATCTCGACGGCCAAGCAAGAGAAGTAGAGCAGCTTGTCGAAATGTCCAGCGGCACCACGAAAGGCAATGCGTTGAAGTGGGCTAAATCCGCAGCAGGCGTTGTTGAAAATATGAATTCAGCGGTAGAGAACGCCGTTAGATTATCCGCTTACGTCAATGCTCGCAGAGCTGGAATATCTGAGCAAAAAGCGGCGTCTCTTGCCAAGAATATGACTGTAAATTTCAATCGAAAAGGGGAGGTAGGCGCGACACTAAACGCTCTATTCATGTTTAGTAACGCATCTATCCAGGGTGTGGCCAACTTCGCTAGGACTATGGGGACGCTCAAAGGCGACAAATCGTTGAAGTGGCAAAACCTTAACAACGCGCAAAAGCTAGGCGTAGGTATGGCCGCAGGCGCTTTCTTCATTGCGATGGCTAACAGGTCTTCTGCTGGAGAAGATGACGACGGGGTAAACTGGTTCGACAAGGTGCCGGATTACGTCAAAGAGAGAAACATCGTCATTATGAAATCTTTGTTTGGGGGCGAGCAGGACGGCACATATTGGAAGATCCCGCTCCCTTATGGCTACAATATTTTCAATGTCCTTGGTGATTCAATGGAGTCAGTGGCGTTTAGCGACAAGCCAGTCACTAATACAGCGGGAAGACTCACGCTTGCCACGCTTGGCTCATTCTCGCCTATCGGGTTCCAAGACTCTAAAACCGTTATGGGCGGCGTATTAAAGAACGCGACCCCGACAGTATTTAAGCCGGTGACAGACATAGCTCTAAATGAGAACTTCTTTGGCAGCAGCATCTATAGTGAAAACTTCCCGTTTGGCACACCTAAGCCTGATAGCGCAATGGCTCGCAGGTCAACACCAGAAGGCTACCGCAAGGTGGCTGAATGGCTTAACGAAGGCACAGGCGGCAGCAAGCAGCGTCCAGGGGCTGTTGATATAAACCCCGATGTTATGAGGTACATCGCTGATTACTTTGGCGGGGCGGCTTACGGATTCTTCGGCTCTAAAGTCCCAGACGTAGTGCATCGCGCAATTAACGACGTTGATGTTGAAGTTAACAGAATGCCATTTGTTAGCCGTATATCGGGGCGAGTGATGCACTATGATGATATGGGCGACTTTTACGAGCGCAGGGATGAGATAAACCAGATCCACGCAGAGTACAAAACGCTTGAGGGTGGCGAGAGAGCCGGTTTTTACCGCAAGTATGGCGACAAGATGCGGTTATCCGCTGGAATTAAATCAGCAGAGAAGCGGCTAAAGCTGCTACGTAAGCAGCGTGACCGAGTGTACGCGAACGAAGATCTTAGCTTTGCGCAGAGGGATGAGAGATTGAAAGACGTACAAGCGAAGATGAAGAAGGTGGTTGACGAGATAAATAAAAACTACAACAACGCCTTAACGAAGTCGCTGAAGTGAAAAAACAAAGAACAGGCCGACGCGATAAAGAACGGGATAAGGCATCCGGCACCCAGCACCATTAGCTCAGGTGTGCTGGAAAGCCACGCCAAGATAAACAAAGCAATGGACGCTATAAGCAAGCTTGGTATAAACCGTTTCAAAGTCAGCCCCTATGTTAAGTAAGGGCTGATTATATCACTCTCCAGCTTTCGCTATAAATTCACCGCACCACCATATCTCTCGAACTGTCGGGAAGTAAAAATTATAAGTGTCGAGAAATGCAAGCTCGCTATCTTGCGCCTGTCTTACAGGAGGGTATCGCCTACATTCCCCTAGCGTGAAAATTTCGTCGTCTCCATCGGAAAGAAAATCCCAGTATTTGCAATCAATACATTTATCCTTTTTCATGGGCTAATCAAACTTCTCAAGCTCAAACTCAAACCGGCTAGGCTTTCGCGTCGCTTCAACCTCGATAGTCTCATAGGTATTAGTGTTGTTATTATAAGTCTCTATCGTTGTCGTCCCTCCGTATGTCCTTACACTATCCACGTCAATATCCTTTGTTCGCCCGGTTGAGTGGTTGTAGGTGCGTATATTCTGCCCTGCCTCCACTCCCGCCGGCTCTTTCCAGTAGTCGCTGGCCGAGGCTGTGACTGTGGTCGTTGCTAGCATTGTCGCCATAAGTAGTTTCATTGTATATCCCTATTGTTGATTAATGTACAATCTCTTCGCTTGTCAAATCCTCGCTACAAAGTCTAACCATGGTTAGCAAATACTCGAGGTCTAAGGACAGTCGCCCAAGCCAATCCAGGTCTTCTGTATGCGCAGCTATTTCTTCGGAAATACAGCTTAAAGCATAGTCCAGCTCATTGGACGCCTCTCGTGTATCTTCCAAAATACTGATCTCAGTCAACAGGCTGGCAAGTTTGGTAATTAAATTAGACTCATTGTGCTTATTTTGTGTCATAATATCCTCTCTCCGATTGGCGGTTTCACATCCCGCTATCCTTATCCCGCTTAATTGCGGGATTTTTTTGTCTAAACATCACCTACCAATACTTTCTTAATAACCTCAAGCCTCTCCTCGTCCTTGGCCTTTTCACGATTGCCTTGCTTGGCTGATGATTTTCTCCATAGCGTCAATTGCTGCCATCACTGTGCCTGGTTGTGCTGTTAGTTGTTTATTCATTGGTTGCCTCGTTTTTAAATTGATCAGCAATGTCCGCGAATATGATCGTCTTGCCGTATAATTATGTATATAACACCTCGATGCAGCGGGCGGAGCCGCCGATCTCTTTGTTAAATTGCCGCAAACTCAGATACAACCGTGTTTTCGTAAGAATTCCCCTCAGTTGTCATCCAGTGAAAGTTGCCGTCCTCGTCTTTTTCCCAGTACGCGACAGCTTTGCGCCAATTAGTTTTTATCAAATAATGAGTGTGGCGCTTTGGTTTGGCGGTCCCGTTATTTACAATCCAGTTAATCGTTTGTTTTGCCATCAATCGAACCCTCAATTTAACAAAGCAGTCAAAACGACTGCGTAAACTTGCGTTTTACCTCGTGGTTATGCGCCTTTCTTTAAGGCTCTTTTACTGTAGTCTCTGTATATTTTGTGGCCGCATTTCCAGCACCTTGGTTCGCTCTTAGCAGTAGATTTGGCTGTGTCATAGCCACAGTTGCCACAAGGCTCGTACCATATATCAAAATCACGTAGCGCATAACAACGCGCTGAACTCGGATTCGTCTCTTTACTCGCTTCGCTCATTTCGTTCCTCACCGGTTAGCTCAAGGTTAGGCGCTAGGGCCGTAGGACTCAAATTCAACCCAGTCAGAAATCATCTGCCAAACTTGGTTATACATAGGCCAGTCTTTCTCGACCACAACACAGTCAATGTCAGCGCAATCTCCAGAGTCAAGATCCTTATCAGGCTGCTTGATACTTGATAGCTCCAATAAAATATTATTGAGCTTCAGCTTTGACTCAGTGGGCAGCAAATCAATATCTTTCCTCTTGAGTACTAAGTACCTATTTTCACGTTCCATAATTCTCACTCCGTAACGCGCCTAACAACAAATTGTTGCAGACTGTTCAATCGCTGCGCTCAATCACAGCGGCAAAATAAAAAGGTTAGCTGCCCTTAAACTTCTGCATTATTTCTTTGCATTTATCAATATCACCACTTCGCCTAAGATCGTCTATATCCATCTCACCCATAGCTCGTCTATCTTCTGACCAAGGGTCGCCATCGTGTTCGTATTCATCATAATCAATTACCGCGTTTAGAAGCAGCTCAAAAGCAGCTAACAACACGTTCAAATCTGACTCGCTACACTTCGTTTCGCTCACAATTTAACTCCTACGTTATACGGCTTTATCTGCTGCTGGTAACATCACAGCCGTGTTCTTGGAGCCACTTTTTTACAACGTAGTGAAATTGACGGTGGATTACGTCTATAGCCGCTTTGCTGACCTCGGGCCTCATCGGCGACTCTTCTAAATTCTTAAGTTTAAGCTGGTCGAGCAGCGCCTTAGCGTCCGCGTCTTGGATAATAATTGCTCGCATTGGTCTCTCCTACCTGTCGCCTTATAACAAGGCACTGAAATTGGAGCCACAAACTGCGTGGCCCATTTAGCTTGATTGCGTTATGCGCCCATAGCCCTTAAGCAAAGCTTGCATGTGACTTTAGTTTTTCTGGTTGTCGTTCCTTTTCTCACATACCCGCAGGCCGCTCCGTCATAACCTCTATCTCGATAATCGCGTACAGCGTAATCAGGTGCGTTTTTTAAAATTGTCGGGTCGTAGTAATGTACTTTCATTTCACGCCTCTAATGTATTAAATTCGCATAACAAGTCGTCAATCGGACGGCTGCGCCAGCCGGTTACTTTTGGCGTTATGCGCCAAGTCTTCGTATTATGGCGGCAATTTTCTTTGTCATCGTTCCCCAAAAGCTGCCGTTAATCCATTCGTAGTTGGCACCTCTATCTTGGGTTTCAACAACTTTTGCACACTCTTCAATGGCCTCCGATCTAACGTCTGCCAATATCTTTAAATGATCGCTGTATCTAACCCATTCGCCAGCGGCGTCTACCTTTTCAAAAAGGCTCTGTCCCGTGTTGGGGCAATACCCAACGTCAAATTCATATCTATCAACCACAGCAACCTCCGTTCACTTTCTCAGCGTCTTTATATTCTTTGTCAATATCTTCTATTAACCCAACCTCAATTAACGGTATAGGCGTCCCATCTTCTAAGGTGGGTCGCCCGCACCATCCGCACCGATAGCGCATAACAACACGCTCAAGGCTCGCCTTCGGCTGGACTTCGTTCTTCGCTTCGCTCATCTCTCGCCCCTTAGCTCTGGGTTATATTTCCTTATCTAGTTCTGTTTTAGTCACGTATATACAATCACCTTCGCAAGAGTAATCGGCGTAAAATATCCAACCATCATCCTTGCCGTAATCGCGCTCTTCGTAATCCACTGGATCTCTGGCGTAGTCTTTTGCTTTAGCCTTCGCCCATTCAACAGCCTTGTCAGCGTCAGTAAATGGGTGCGCGGTTGTATCTCTATGCCTGTCCTTCCAAATCGCTATGTAAATTTCCATACTTGCAAACCTCTTAGTTAAAATATAACCAGGCGCTCAACTCGGATTCGTCGCTATTCTCACCCCGCAAAACACCTTTCTCGCACAATATGCGCTTTCTCATATAGCCCAGACTCAACAATCATTTCGGCAGATTCTTTGTTCATAGTGCCAGATAGACACCATCGCGGGTTATCGTCCCCGGTGTACCAGTATTTGATTCTGTACATTAAATACCATCCATAACGCTATTAGCGAAGCGTACAAGCCCAATATCTAACGATTCAATCAGCGCAGCCCTTTGTGCCTCGTTTGCCTCTTCCAGTATCTCAGCGGCCCCTGTTGTATCTTCACCCTCACAAGCCTCTGTAAGCGCGTCTAGCATATCGCGGTATGTTGCCCATCCTTTGTCCTCTATCGCCTTGCAGAGCTGCTTACCTTTCGTCTTATCGCCCTTCGGGAATGAGTTATACAGGGAGATTTTTATCATGTCGTCGAGTTCACGCCACCACAGCACATAATCAACCGGGTCGCCTTTGAGTAGTTCGTGGAATGTATTGGCTTGCTCTTTCGAGTGCTGGAGGTATTCGACCTCACCAGTATCAAGACTTTCAAGCCCTTCATGCTGGTTGAGAATGTTAATGGCTTCCTCAATACGAGCCAAGCCACCAGACTGAGGCCATGACTTGTAAGCGCGTTTGATTAGCGTTTTCTTCGCCATCTCCCCGGCCCACTTGCCAGCCCACGGGCCGCCTCTAGCCTTTGATGAGTTTCTGACCTCTAGTATTTCGCCAGCGGTCATGCGGTCAACAAGATAGCCGCCAGATGTAAGTTTAGCCACACAGTACCCACCTATCAGGTTTTTTAGAGGGTTGGCAGCGTCAAACCTATTCGGGTCAAAAGCCTTAAATTCATGGCCGGGAATTTCAGTCATACTCTTCCACGTCACTACGTCGCCTTCGTATGCAAGCTCTGCTTTTGCCCATTCAATAGCCCCGGCATCTGTGGCTAGTTTAACCAATCCCTTAAAACTAAGATCAAGGCAAACCATGCCGCCACGAGGCACCAGATAGGCGTGAGCAGACGCAGGGTTCAAGCTAATGCCAATGGCGGCCACGTTTAAAATTGCGTTACGCAGTGAGTCCTGGTTATTCTCCGCCGTCTTTAGTGTTAAATCGTTTTTCATTATCTGTTGCTTGGCAAACAGACATTCAGTTTCAAACACTAAATTATAGTTATTCTGCTTGGCAAACGACTCTTTTAATTCAACTAACTGATTAACGATGCTCATTATGCTTCCCCTATGCTTGCAACGTAGTCGAGACATTTTTTCTCGATGAGTTTTGGCCAAATATCCATGTCACTTATGTTTAAGTCCTGCCATGTGGTCAATAGCGTTACGTCAGCAACTTCAAGCGTTGGGCCTCCTGCTGGCTCGCTATCTTCAACAGCCCCGGTAAGTTTTGCCGGCGTGCCGGGGAAATACTCGAACTCAATCTCAACAGGCACATTGCCATCCCCAATCTCAGTTTTTAGTGTGTAGTCAGGCATTAGTCTTCTCCGATTAGTAATTTATCAACAATAGCCGCACGTTTCTTGTCGCCCTTGAGTCGCCACGCCTCGGCAGCCGCTAGCATTGTTCCCGGTAACGCAGTGAGACTGCCTAGTGCTTTTTCCCTATCCGGTCGCCTATCCCCAGGCGGGGTAGACAGTGCCTCCTCCTCAGTCCAGCCGCGGCGTACGCGCTGATGAACAAGTTCTGAATCAAGCCCCATACGCTCGGCCTTCTGCTTTAGCGTACCCACAAAGCGGCTCACAGTAGCGCCTCCAGTTCTTTCTGTGCCATTTCGATTCGATTTTGTACTGCTTCGACCTTTAGCGCTTTGAGCGCGTCACTCTCTGCGCGGGCGTCGATAATATTAAATTCAACCTCAATAACGTCTGACACCAGAATATATTCGTTGTTGTAACTGCCAATCTTCCCCACACCTTCGGCTCCATGCTTTATATGCCGATAAATCCCTACCTTTACTTTTTGTGCTGTCATGCTTTCTTCTCCGTTTGCTTGAGAGCTAACAATAGCACCGCGCATTTAAGAATGCAATGGTTTATATACGCTTGACATATAAGGGCAGCATGCTAGAGTGTTGGCTCAATAAGGAGATCCAATGAAATATTTACTAGCACCTGTGAACTTAACCAAAGAGCAGCACACATGGCTTGCGAAGCAAAGCAAAGACACGCTTGAATCTAAATCAGTGATTATTCGCCGTCTAATCCAGTCTGAAATGGACAAGGCAAGCGCGTTTATTAAGAAGGGCGAGTCATGAAAGTCTACATAATATGCGCAATTATCTTGGTTGTAGCATTCTTGCAAGGCTGCGGCTATGACGACGAGACCCTTGCTGCCGAGCATTATGTAAGCATGGTGTGTTCTGGGGCGTGGCCAGATTATCGAAGTGTACAGCCTGATTGCACAATACCGCCAGCACGACCAAATCAATACTAACGCCATGGCTAGCCGGAGAGGAGCGAAATGAGCAAAGCGAATGAAGACGATTGACCACCAACACCTAGTCGGATTATAATTAACGTAGGAAACCGACTTCCTACCTCTGGGCCTTCCCTCCCAGGCAAAAAACCCTAGTCCTTCTCCGTGCTGGGGTTTTTTGCGTCCGGATACAAATAATTCCAGCCTAATACTTGTTTTCTGAAAGCAGGTATATACACCAAATAAATACCACAGTAATCCGCATTCATGATTTGAATGTTGATAATGTTCGCGTATAGATTATACTAATTCAGCTCACCTAGCCTTAGCGGGCGAACGACAGACTTATCACCTGTCTGGTGAGTGCTTTAACTTTCGATACAAACCTAATTGATAGAGGTTGTACCTATGGAACAAAACAAAAACATTGAAAATGGAAGTGATGTAAGCACTTCATCTTGCTGTATATGTGGCGAAATAAAGCCAGTTAGTTTGTTTTACAAACACGCAAAGACTAAAGACGGGTGCTCCTCTCGGTGCAGAGAGTGTCAAAAGGCGTATGCGCGGCAACACCGTATAGATAACAAAGATTATTACCTAAGAAAAAATAGAGAATACAGCAGAACAGAAAAATATAAGCAAAAAAAAAAGGATTATTATCAAAGTGAAGTTGGGCGAGAGTCACAGCGCAAGGCCAAAGTGGTATACAAAAGCAAAAATGTAACAAAGGTTGCAGCGTCAGCAAAGCTCAACGGGGCAATTCGCGCCGGGGATATATTAAGGCCAGAGATATGTGGAGAATGCGGCAAGCCGTCCAAGGTAATCCACGGGCATCATGATGACTATCTGTTGCCGCTAGAGGTTAGGTGGATGTGTCCTATGTGCCACATGGCTTGGCATGGGAAGAATGGGCCAGGCCTGAATGGAGATTGACTATATGTAGTCGATTGAATTAATATCAGGCAAAGAAAACCCCGGCGTAGAAACCGGGGTTAGTTTCAAGCAAGCTTTGACGGGCAACTTGAAACAGGATCACATCTTACCATACCAATATCCTATCTACAAAGCCCGTCGCAGTCACATTTTTAGCGGGTTTTGATACTGTCAAACGCAATAACCTGAGTCGCATAGCACGATATTGGCTGCCTCGCGTATTAGGCAATCAATTATGCAATGGTATACGCCAGTCCACACCGCGCACTGACTGCCACCTGAATGGAGCCACTTGGAATGGGGAACCTGATTACAACGCTTGGTTATATACCAGCTTGGAAAGGGCGGTAGGTATGACTTAAATTTAACAAAGGTGAAGATATGAAACTAAGCAAGCGAGAGAGGTTTTTGACCCACAACGCATACGAGGCCGGGGCTGAATGGGAGTACGCTAACAGCGAAGCATGGCTAGCATCGCCCTACCACGACACTGGCGACGATATGGAGGAGCAATTGGCCCAGTCTGCGGCTGAAATAAAAGAGGATTAACCCTTGCGCTATACAAGCACAATGTGGCACAGTGTGGGAACACTAAGCAAGGGGGACGTATGAAGCTACACAAAACGATTAGATTAGATGAGAAGTTAGTCGAGGCCATTAACGAGCTGGCTATCAAAAATCGGCGCAAGTGGAGCAATCAAGTTGAGTGTTTGCTTGAAGATGCGCTAAATAGGGGAAAGGTTGAATTGCCGACCTGCAAGCTAACAGAGTTTGCGGAAAGATTAGAAGAGGAGCGAGCAAGTAGTAGTGTTGTGCCAGTTAAGCCGAAAAAGCCGGTCGCTAGGTTTATCAAACCAACGGTGGATGATGTGCGCGGCTACTGTCAGGAGAAGGGCTACACATTCGACCCGGAGGCATGGATGGCGCACTATGAGGCAAACGGCTGGAAAGTTGGCCGCAATGGCATGAAGTCGTGGAAAGCAGCCTGTACAACGTGGAGCAAGCGAGAATCTAAAAACACTGGTCAGCAAAAACAATACCTCACAGCCGCAGAGAAAACAGCACAACGCCTGCGAGACTCACGCGACCCTGTAAAAGCGATGGATTTTTAACATGGAAAACATTAACGATTTATCAAACATGGTTGTGAGTAATGCGAGGAGCGGCCAGGCTGAACCAGTAACTCAGTCGAAATTCACAAAGGAAGAACGCGCCCCGATTGCTTACTTCTTTGTGCGCTTGTCTGAAATCTACGGCACAGAGTACAGCCGCCAACTGGTCGATAACCATGCAGAGACTTGTGCAAAACGCGAGTGGGGCGACAAGCTAAAGCATTACGACAGGGCGCAACTAGAAAAAGGCATGGAGTATATTAAAAACCTGATCGTTGATGATGACGAAGGCTGGAAGTTTATGAATATCGGCCGGTGTGTTGGCGCGATACTCGAAGCAAACAGGTCTACAGCCGCGCACAAAGCTCTACCGGCCCCAGAGGGCGAAAGAATGGAGAAAGATGACGCAATGGCAAGACTGGCAGCAATCAGGGCGGAATCATGCCCAGAGCCAGCCGAACCCAAACGCATAGATACAACATCGGTAGAGTCAGAGCTAGAGGCTATGCCGGTAATCAGGAGAGATAGTGATGAGTAATACTAAAATACCGGAAGCGTTAGAAGCAAGGCTACAAATCAACATCTTTGTAGATTGCCCTAATAAAGATTGTGGCTGGTTAATTGATCTGTTGGATGAAAGCGATACGAATGGATGTTATCAAAACGAGGAAGGCAGCTTGCTAGAACAAGCCTGCCCATCAGAGGGTCACTGGTCAATAGAGCACAAGAAATTCGAATGCAACAACGTCGTATGTACGCAATGCAAAACAGAATTTAATGTAAAAGGCTTAGGTTGGTAATTGAGAGAGGTGGAGAATGAAATGGAAAGCACCTACAAGGAAGTAAAGCACTGCATAGTATTTCTATCGTGCATACTAGGGCCGTGGCTGATAGCTTACATTGTTTTTAGGGCGAGATAGTCGAAGAAAGAATAACGCCAGAGCTGTGCGGCGTGGAGCGCAGCGTAACGTCCGAACGAGCGACTTGTTAAGCAAATTATTTGGAGATAATGATGGAGATTGAAAAAATTGGCGAGTTAATCAAGACCCAGGACAATCGGATAACCGACCAGCCTATTTTTATCGTGCAGCAAAAACACAGGGAATGGGGTTATGACTCTGCTTATTGTGATGATTACAAATGGCTAGAAACTGAAAGCGGTGACTACTGTGAAGCAGATGAAGAAATAATTGAAGAACTTGAAATTAAAGAAAATGAATTGTTTGAAAGCACAAAGCCGTATGAAAAACACTATTACAAGGATCATTGGAAATTTGTAACTTCATGCTTCACAGAGCAAGGTTGCAAAGATTACATTGAAAGTAATGGGCACAATTTGAGAGAGCCAAGAATTTACGCTGAAGGTAGTTATAGAAATGAAGAATTTAGGGCAGTACGAAATATGCTAATTGAGCAGGCCGCCTGCAAGGCTGCTTAACCCTTAAAGCAGCGCGTTGATTTGAGCGCAGCGAAAAGCAATCCGCCTGACTTTTGTTGTTAGGCTCAGGAATTACGGTACATACTATGAATGACGATGAACTAATAGCAAAGATAAGTGAAAA